>ERZ869929.25-NODE-25-length-91968-cov-10.802574_pt1 | contig 91968 bp, 120 predicted proteins | sample MGYA00579312_ERZ869929 | MGnify/ENA primary metagenome ERZ869929 (study PRJEB32216, sample SAMN09231818) | wastewater metagenome | place: USA: Maryland | collected 2016-08-09 | study: EMG produced TPA metagenomics assembly of the PRJNA472060 data set (Reclaimed... | reverse complement strand
CGGTTCGGGCCGAGGCGGCCGCCGCTACGGCCAGCAGCAAGGAGGGCGCTTGACATGAGCGACACCCACTTCCCCATCACCTGCACCGGCGACGTCGTGGCCGGCGACACCATCCGCTTCACCGAGGCCGTGTTCGGCGGATCGCACCGGCGCCCGGTCAAGGTCGGCGAGCGCACCATCGTCGCTCGCGTCCTCCGGGACAGCTACGGCGCCGACAAGCAGCAGCACACCTTCACCCTCAAGGTGATCGCGAGCGAGGGCTACCAGCCCCTCCAGCCCGGCACGCAGACGACCCGCAAGGGGCGCAACATCTACCGCAACGGCACCCAGCGCGCCGCATGGGACGACGAGGCCGCCCGCTCAAACGCCGCCGACGAGAAGCACACCAGGGGCGCCGCGGCACGGGCGGAGCGCGCCATCCGCCGCGAGATCGAGGGCTACCGATGAGCGCGCACGCCTGCGAACTGGTGTTCGTGCCAGGGCTCGACGTCGACGCCATCGCGAGCATCACCGTCACCCTGCTGGAGCCGATCCCTGACGACGTGAAGGTGGTGGGCGCCGCCGCCGACGGCGATTGCGTCACCATCTGGTTCGAGCGCACGACCGCCACGGGAGCCGCCGCCGCCGTCGAAGTGACCCGGTTCTCGGGGCGCAGCGCCATCTTGCCGGTGAACATCGCCTTCCCGCCTGGAGATGCCACATGACCCGCATCGACCCGCCGCCCCGGTCCCGCTGGCTCACGATCCGCGACTGGCTCGTGGCGTTCTGCTTCGCCATTGCCGTGCTGGCTGCCGCCTATCTGGTCGCCGCCCGGTACGGCATCGAGGCCGGCGTGGCGCTCTATGTAACCGCCGTGGTGGCCGCGCTGGCAACGCCCTGGCTCTTCGAGCGATTCCGCCTCTAACCCCCAAGGAGACCCCACGATGCCCCCTCGCTCTGGAAACCCTCGCGGCTACTACCACGACCGCATGCGCGATGCGTGCGGCCATATCCTCGCTGACACGATCGAGATCGGCGTGTTGGCGGTCTTTGCCATCGGCTGCATCCTCGCCGCCGGCGGGGTCGCGCTGTGCCTGCTGGTGCATCCATGAGCGATCACAACGACGGCGGCCCGGCGTTTCCGCACGATAACCAAGAAATGGGCGATCGCCATAGGATCGCGCAGCCCGGCATGTCGCTTCGGGACTGGTTCGCGGGGCAGGCGCTGGCGGGGATGCTGGCGGACTCCAACGTGACCGGCACCTATGATAAACTCGCGTCTGCCGCTTACGACATGGCCGACGCCATGCTCGCCGCCCGGCGGGAGCGCAAGTCGTGACCGCCCGTTGCGAGCCGCCCGAGGGCGCATCGGATGGGTCGTGGCATTGGATTGAGGCGCGCGGAGGTGAGGCTTTAGCGCAGTGGTCGCAGGGTATCTGGCGGCTCACTACGGGGCGCTACATGACCGCTGAGGAAGCGGGTGCGGCGTTTGGATGCGTATATGGGGCGATGCGGTTCCTTCGCGCGACGCGGTGCGGGCGCTGGTGGAGGCGGCGCGGAAGTGGGCCGAATACACAAAGCCGATACGCGGAGAGTGGGGTTCCGAAGCAGCGTTTCAGGACGCTGTCGCACAATTCAACCGCCTCACCGCCGCCCTAGCCGCCTTCCCCGCACAACCGGAGAGCAAGCCATGACCGCCCGTTGCGAGCCGCCCGAGGGCGCAGCGGATGGGTCGCTGCATGTGCTGGCCAGCGGATCGTTCGTCACCATCGCCAGATGGTCCGGCGGCCACTGGTATGCGTCCCCGTTTGAATCTGCCGATCCCGCTGAAGCCGCCCTGATGCACTGGTCGTACGGCTGCCCCCTCAACGTCGCGCAGATTTCTAGCTGGCGCGCCATCGAGAAGGCCGCCCGCGACCTGTTCCCGTACCTCGGGCGAGGCGAGAGCGGCTTTTACACGGCCGCCGCCAAGGGATTGATCGGCAACCTCATCGCAGCCCTCAAAGGAACCCCGAAAATGAGCAAACCCCCATCAACCCTGCGACTGGTGAACGACCTGGATGCGTGCCTGTGGCGCATGGTGCGCGCCGAGCGTGCATGCGCTCAGGCGGTCGCCCGAGAGGGCGTGGTGCCCGAACGGCAGGCCGCCCTCCAGGACCGCGCCAATACCGACTACAGCCGCGCCCTGACTGCCCTGCGGCAGCGAGCGCGGGAGATCGACAACGGGTGGCCTGCCACCCCTCCGACGCCCCCCAGGCGCCGCGCTGCGCGCGCCACACCCCAGGATGGAGACTGACCATGTCCAAACGCGACACCGCCCCGGCATTCCCAAGCCCGGCTGAATACGCGCCGCCGGACGCGGCCTGGATCGAGGCGCGCCAACCGGGCCTGTCCGCCCGGCTCTATCTGGCCGCGATCCTGCCCGAGCCGTTTGCCGAGGATGCCCCCGCGCAGGTAGCGGCGCGATGGGTTGGCGTGCCTGCCATGCCCGAGGGACTGACCGATTTTCAGGTCGCCGATTGGTGGCGTCGAGTGACGGCCCGGGCGCGCATTTTGGCGGCCGACGCGCTGCTCGATGCCGCCGATCCGATGTCCCCCCACTACGTGCCGCCGTTCACCACCAGCACGAAAGGCGGCTGACATGGGCGAGATGGCCGAATACATGCTGAACGGCGACGATTGCCAGGGCTGCGGCGAGTACTTGGGCGACGGGCCGGGCTTCCCGCGGTGGTGCGCAAGCTGCGACCCAGCGCCCGGCGAGTCCAGGCGGGCGAAAGCGCCGCCTACCGCCGCGACGAAGGCTTGGCGCCGTAAGCAGAAAAAAAAGATGAAGGCCGATCGGATTGCGAAAGCCCAGAAGGTCATTGAACTATTAGGGTTCGTTGAAAGTCGGGGGCTAAAGAACAGTTTCCACCGCTTTAAGGACGGCGAGCCGACGATCAATTATTCTCCCGGCCGTCATCACTGGTATTGTTTGGGAACGTCGTTTCGCGGCACGCCGGGGATGTTGCGGAGCTTTGTCGAGGGCCGCCATTGGCGAAAAATGGAACAATGGCAACAGAAATCCGCCCCCTGACCCTTGCCGGCCCCGCGCGGGCCGGCCTTGGCCAGCGGACGCCCGACTGGAAACCAACCCGGAGAACCCTCATGGCCGACTTTCGCCTCTACTCGCACCCCGCCACTGACGACAACAGCGGCTTCCTCTCGATCCATATCACGGCCGACGTGGCGCCCTACAAGGTGGTCCCCTGCCGCACCGTCGACGATCTGGTGAAGGAGTTGGAGACCTACGCCAAGGAAGTTCGCGCCACCGGCTACAAGGGCGGTTTCGTCACCTGTCCGACCATGCACAAGCCCCGGACCGAGCGGAAGCCCGCCGGCTACGACAAGAGGTACCGGCGGGACTTGCAGAAATTCCACGCGCCCATCGCCGAGGCCGTCGCCGCCTGACCTTGCTACCGGTGCCGCTCCTCCGTGAGCGGCATAGGCAGCGAGGCCATATCATCGCTGGCAACCTGGAGAACCACCCCATGATCCGCGCCGCCCTACCGCTCGCCTGTGCCGTCCTGATGAGCCTGTCCGCCGCCGCCGAGGTCACCGAGACCAGCGCCGCCGGCGCCTGGACGACCGCGGAAGGCTCCGCCCGCGACGGCACGCACGTCTGTGTGCTCTCGACCAGCTGGGCCAACACCGGCAACGGTGCGCGCTACTTCGGCATCAAGCACTTCGCCGGCCGCAAGTTCCTCACCCTGCACGTCGGCCGCGAAGGGTGGCAGATGCCCGACGACAGCCCGATGCCCGTCCATCTCACCATCGACAACATGGGCACCTGGGACGCCAAGGGCTTCGCCACCAACAACCTCGCGGAGTTCCACATCGGCGGCAACTCCATCACCCACTTCATGCACGAGTTCACCGTCGGCAACCGGATGGTGCTGACCTTCCCCGCTCGGCGCGAGGACGCCTGGGTCGCATCGCTGGTCGGATCGTCCCGCGCCGCGTCGGCGTTCGTCGACTGCGTCGAGCGTCACCAGCCGGCGCTGACCGGGCGCCAGCAGAGGGGCTGACATGGACCGGCCGCCCACTTACGACGAGCGGCGCGATCTGCTGAACGTCTGGCGTGCGGCGCGGTTCCAAGCCGCCCGCGAAGGCACCTACGATTTCGCCAAGGACTTCATCCGCATCGTCCCTCGGATGAGCGCGCGCGGCCACCTGATCTACATTTTCGGACCGCCCTACAAGCAGGTGGTCGCCGAGATCGACGGCGAGTACCACTGCTACAAGGTCCACTTCCGCATGCGCCGCGCCGTACTGCGCTACATCATGTCCCTCTACCCCGGTGAGTGGGTCCACACCCGGCGGGACATCCCGCGTCGCCTGTCCTGGTTCGAGCAGTTGACCAGCGAGGCCAAGAGGTGGCGCGCCGGCAACTGCACCCGGCAAAAAAGAGCCGCCCGTAAGCGGTTGCTCGCGGGCGGCCAAGTCCAGGGAGGAAACGTCCAAGATGCGATCTTCGAGGTGGTACTACCGCCGCAGACCGCGGACGAACCCTCGCACACCCATCAACCCAGTTCAAGCCCCAGCGGAGAATGAAATATGAGCGGTTCCGTCGTCGAGCGCATGCGCGAAACCCTGGTGAAGCGCGTCGAGGCCATTGACAAAATCATGGAGAACCTGATCCCCCCGACCGACTACGTCATCCAGGTCAGCCCCGGCCTCTGGCTGACGTCCATCGAGGAGCGCGGCCCGGACCGCGGCGGTCCGATCGTCCACACCGGCGACATCTTGAACGCGCGGGTCACGTCGCCCAATAAAGCCCACATTCTTCTGCAAATCGCCGCAAGAACCGCCCGGGCATCCTGGTCGGCTCATGTCCGCGCCGATGCCCTGGTGGCCGAGCGTCAGCGGGCGCTAATCTTGCTGGCCCGGAAGAAGACGTCATGACCACCATCTTCAAGACGGCTCTGGGTAGGGCCGGGCTCAGCCAATCCGCCTTCGCCCTCGCGTTTGGCGTTCATGCCGTCACCGTCAACGGATGGTGCTCGGGGCGTCGACCGGCGCCGGCCTGGGCCTATCGTGCCGTGGTTCTCGCTGCGGAATGCCCGCGGACAATCGCCATGTGGGTCGCGAACTCCGCTCAGAGCGGGAAGCGGGAGTCCGGTTCCGGCGCCCGTTCCGACCGCAAGGCCACCGGCTCCGCCACGTCGACTTCCCCCTCGACCGCCGACAGCACCGTCACCGACTCGGCCGGCAGCGCCTCCGGCACGGCGAGCCTGCGCAAGGTCTCCATGATCCGCTGACGGGTGTCGTGCAGCTTGGGGGGCGCCGGGATCGGCAACGCATCCGGCGTCCCCAGGTTGGCACTCGTGGAGCTACCCGACCACAGCCCCAGATGCTCGCCCAGCAGCCGCAGCGCGGCGTGCTTGTTGTGCAGCTTGATCCGCACCTGCACCACGGGATTGTTCTGCGCGTCGTTTTTCACCGTGATGTTCAGCGTCTCGATCGCCGCCATCTGGGCTTCCGAGACGTTGCGAAGATTGAACCTCGGGTGGCCCTGCTCGTCGAACAGCAGGAAGTCCCCGATGTTGGCGAAGGCGAGGCTTTTCATTTCGGCCAGCACGCGCTCTTTGCTGATGTCGGTTCCGGCCAGCCGGTCGGCACGCTCCTGGAGGCGGCTCATCTCGTCGTCGCGCAGCTTCTGCGCCGCCCCGTCCTGCCACACGAGGATTGCTCGCCGCACCGCCGGGCGCCTGAGCACAATCCCTCCCTCCCGAGCAACCGTGGCCGCCTTGCCGTTCGAGCTGTAGGCGAGCTGGTAGGCTTTCGCTGCGCTCCCGTAGTGCATGTATGCCGCAACGAAACGCTGCTCCGCTTCGGTCAGCGGCCGGGCCTCCATTTTGTAGGGGTCGCCCCACTTCGCGCGCAGCTTGTCCCGCCGTTGCATCTGGCGCTTGGTTTCGGGGTCGGCGGTGTAGCTGACTGGCATTGCGGTTACGAATTGGTCGGGGGGAACGCATCGAACGGCAGCATGGCGACACTCCGGGATCAGGGCACCCCGGAGTCCTAGCCACCTCGTCGTCGCTCCGCAAGCCCCCTCTCACCCACCGAACACCGCCCCGGGCCGCAGGTCCCGCTGCACCGCCGCGGTGAAGTAGGCCAGCGACCGCGGCGGCTTGAAGCCCGCCCGCCCGGCCACCCGCTCGATCAGCGCGGCGATCTGGTCCGGGTCGTAGCCGGCCAGCAGCCAGTCCGGGATCGGCGCGTAGGTCAGCCCCGTCGCCGCCGGGTCCGGCATCTTGGCCAGCCGCGTGAAGCGGTTCAGGAGCGCATCCAGGTCCCATCCCGCGCAGTGCGGCCGACCGTCCGGGCCGGGCGTTATGCCGACCAGCCCGGTGTTGAGCGGGTCTCGCGCGCGGGGAGTACTACCCAGGTTGGTAGTATATGTACTTCCCTTGGTACCCCCATTGGATTCACCCAGACTCCCGCTTCTAGCTTCTTGGGGGTTAGTGTCGGTGTGGCCACCGACAATAAGGGGGGGGGTTACTGTCGGTCGGTATTGTCGGGCTCGCATTTGGTTGCAGGTCGTGCATGAAGGAACAAGGTTGTCGAGGTCGTTTGTGCCGCCGTCCCGGATGGGGACGACATGGCTCACCAGGAAGTAGTCGGGGCCGGGCGCGTCGGTCTGGAGCGCCACCCCGCACCAGTGGCAACACCCGCTAGTCTTTTGAAAAACCGCCATAGTCTTCGCCTCGGAGTCCGTCTTGCGGAACGGCCGCACGCGCTCGTCCTTGGCAACCGCCCCTCGCGCTAACACCGGATTTCCCCCCTTACGGCCGTGATCCGCGGCGCCCTCGAACGCCTCTTTTTCCCTCACCATCCGGCGGGAATACAGCGCGCCATCGGGCATCGTGCTGCACACATTATTTTCAACTAATTCGGCAATTAAGTTCGACACAAGTCGCGTTGAAACGCCAGTTAAGACTCCGATTTCCCGCGCCGACGGAATGCGGCCGCCGATCTTTAACACGCCATATTCGGCGTTAGGGTTGTCGGCCATCAGGCACAACAACTCCATCCAGAGGCCCCGTGCGGCGATCGAGCAAACCCGCAAATTGCGGTCTGCGCGCCAGTCGGTCCACCAGAATTTGCTCCAGGTCGGCGCACCCATCGGCTGCCTCCTCCTACTCGTCGGGCGCTTCTAACGCCGCGTTGTTCGGTTCTACGAATCGCACTTCGGACGCCTCGAAGCGGAGCCGAACCGCCGTCGGCTCACCGTCGCGGACCTTTTCCATGATCAGTTCCGCCTCGCCTTTGAGGCGCGCCTTCTGCGTATGGTAGGCCGCGACGCGGGCTGCATACCGCTCGTCGCCCTCGCCTTCGCTCCGCTCAGGGGACGACTTGGCGAGGTACATTTCCGGCCGATGAAGGAACAGCGCCGCGTCCGCATCCTGCTCCAGCGATCCGCTCTGCCGCAGATCGCCCAGGCCGGGCCGCTTGTCCTCGCGCGACTCGACGCCGCGGTTGAGCTGCGCCAGCGCCAGGACGGGGAGGTTCAGGTCCTTGGCGAGCATCTTCGTCGCCTTGCTGATGGCGGTCATCTGCTCGGTCGCCGGCTTCCTCGGGTCCTCCGACGACACGATGTGCAGGTGGTCAATCACGATCAGGGACAAGGGAATGCGACGCGCCGCCAGCCGGGCGAGCGCCATGATCTGCGGTACCGTCCGGTTGCCGCCGTCCTCGATCAAGAACGGCAAGTCCGCGAGTTCGCGCCGGGCCTCGATCAAGGCCACCGCGTAGGCATCGTGCGCCCCGGTGCGCAGCACGCGCAGCGGCACCCGCGCCACCGACGCCAGCGTGCGCCGTGCCAGCGCCGTGGCCGTCATCTCCAGGCTGATCGCCAGCACCCCATGCCCGGCCCTGGCAATGTCCACGGCCCACTGCAACCCCAGCGTCGACTTGCCGCTCCCAGGCCGGCCCGCAAGCAGGTAGAGGCCGCCGTTCTCCAGGCCGCCCAACTCGCGGTCAACCGCCGGCATCCCTGTGGACAGGCCCAGCACGCGCCGCCCTGTGGCGATCTCGTCCGCCTCGGCCAAGGCCCGGTCCATCGCGTCCGTGAAGGACACCATCGACCGCACATCCGCGGTCGCCGCCGGCAACTGCCCCAACTCGTCTTGCGCCGTCGCCAGCGCGGCGGCGGGCTCGACGTCCTGCGCGAACGCGCGCTGGATCACCTGCTCGCCGATGTCGATCATCCGACGACGGACCCAGGCGTCGTGGACCGCCATGCCGTACTCGCCGGCCATGATGACGGAGACCATCGCGGCCAGCAGCTGCGCGAGGTAGGCCGTTCCCCCGACCTCCTCCAACACACCGGTGTTCTCGAACTCCGCCTTGAGGGTCACCGCATCCGCCAGCCGGCCCGCCTCGACACGTCGCTGGATCGCCTCGTAGATGCGGGCGTGGATGGTGTCGGCGAAATGCTCGGGCTTCAGGAAGTGCCGCACCCGCTCGTACGTCTTGTTGTTCGCCATCAGGGTGCCGAGCAGCGATTGCTCGGCCTCCAGGTTGTGCGGCGGGATGCGCTGGGACAGCAGCAGGGGCTCGGAGGGCGAAATGCGCTTCATGCCCCTTGACCTGCTTCCGCGGTTCGTGTGATCACCATGTCGTCCTACTCCTTCGCACAAAGGACTGGACTTCGGCGCGGCGATGAGGCCCGTCGTCGCCCGAAAGTCGGGGCCGCCTTCTCTCCGGGGGGCGGCCCCGCACATTTTCTACGCCGCCGAAGCGGCCGTTGACAAGGCGGGAAGAGTCTAGCCCGGCGCCAAGTTGGTGGTGCGCACCAGCCGATCGTATTCCAGCAGCACCAGAGCGTCGGCCACATCATCGGATGTGGGGTTGTAGCCGCGGCGATCTGCCCAGGCCATCACCGCGTTCTTGGCACCCTTGCGCCCGCTGCCGGGGATCAGCTTGCCGGTGCGCTCGTCGCGCTTGCCGAAATTGACATGCCCCAGGACCCGCTTGCGGGCGATGTTCTCGATGCACTCGATGACGAGGATGTTGCAGCTGGCGGCGACGAACTCAATCATCGCCTGCACGCCATTCAGCGCGCGCGCCGCCGTCTGCACCTTGTCATAGAAGGCCGTCGCGAAGATGAACCGCTCGGGGTTGTACTTCACGACCAGCTCTTCCATCGTGTCGACCACGCGCTGATACAGCAGCCCGCGGTCGGAAATGCCCGGCAGGGTGTAGAGCCCGTACATGGGCATCGTGCGCCCGATGACGTCGACCGCGAAACCGAGGTTCCGAGTCGACGCATCGAGCGCCATCGTGCCGGACTTGAGCCGATCGCTCACGCGGTCCCGACCGTCTCGCCGATGTCGTCCGCGGCATCGGGCGCGGCCTCGGGAGGCTTCACCCGGCTGCGAGGATCACGCTTGCGCATGGTGGCCTGCTTGGGCGCCTGCGCGCCGGCGGTGTCCTTCTCCTCCAGGCCGTCGGCGAACGCGCGCGCCCAGGTCTGGTGATCGCGGGAGCCCGCCTCGTGCGGATTGTGCTCCGGGGTGCCGCCCTGCTTGCCGCTGTTGAAGCCGTCGTTGTAGACCCGCGCGTCGCGCAAGCCTTGGTTGGCCTCCTGGACCTCGGCCGGGAACATCTCGCCCTGCGGTACCTCGTCGGTGCCGGCGCGGACCAGGGGAAGCTCCTCGAACCCGGCGTAGTCGTAGAGGGTCTCCATGAACTTCTGGCGCTCATGGTCGTCGAGCTTGGCCATGTCGCGCAGGAACCGGAGGACGGCCTTGTCACCGCCAAGCCCCTCGAACCGCTTCATGATGCCGGCGACGCGCCCGCGGGCCGCCGCTTGCGCCTCGACCGCCTTCGTCACCTCGCGCTGGGCCTGCTCCAGCTCCGTGGCAATCTTGACGTAGTCGAGCCGGCTGATGGTATTGGGCGTCTCCGCCCGGTTCTTCCGCGCCATTCGCTGTTCTCCGTGCCATGATTGGCGCCTCTGTCGTGAGAAATTCCAGGCGGTTTGCCAAGCCCCCGTCGCTTGACGCGAACGTCCACCACCGCTAACGTCCCGCTCCCGCCGAGAGGATGCCGTGAACAAGTCGCGCGACCCCGCCACGCCCGAGCCCGGATTCTACAAGCTGCGCCTCGTGCGCAAGGGACCGCACATCGCTGCCCGCATCGTCCACGACGAAACCACCGGCTGGGCGGTGTTCATTGACGGCGTCCAATTCGGACCGCACGCCAATCCCTGGGCGATCGCCCGGATGCACCAAGTCTGGCCATACGCCGAGGCGATCACGGAGGCGGAGCACGACTACATGATCGCGTATGCTGAATGGGCGCGGAAGCACTCGCCCGATGATCCGGTCGTACACCCGACGAAGCCGATCAACATCTTCGACCTGCCTGCGCCATTCTGAAAGGGCCGCCATGAGCAATACCCCCCCGTACCAGCCGCACCACCTTGAAGCGGTGTCGGCCATCCTTGACCAGCACACCAGCGATCCGGTGCCGCACGCGGCGCTCGTCGCCCTGGCGCAGATGGTCGCCGACGCCGAAGCACCGGCGCTCGGCCACAACCGTGCGCAAGGCCCAAGCCTCAATCCGATGGAACTGGAAGCCTATCTCGATAACCGCCTTGCCGAGTGGACGGATCGCCTCAACGAGAGCGAAGGCATGTTCCGCCGGTATGAAGTCGCGACCGTCGACGGCATCGTCGACGATGATCACCTGCGCCGAGCCAGTCAACTGGAGCAGCGGATCAAGGCGCTGGCCAAGGAACTCGACGGCTGGCGCGAAGATGATCGCCGCCCCCTCCTCGACGCCGGCAAGGTGATCCAGGCGCGTTACACCCATCTCATCAGCAAACTCGACCAGCAGGCGGCCACGATCAACCGCCACCGCACCGCCTTCCTGCGCGCCAAGGAGGCCGCGGAGCGCGCCCGCGCCCAGGCGGAAGCCGCGGAACGCGCCCGCGAAGCTCAGGCCGCCGCCGAGGCCGCGCGCCAGCGGCAGAGCGCGGAAGCGACCGCCGCCGCGATCGCCGCATCCGAGGAGGCCGAGGCCGCCAGCCGTCGGGCTGCGGCGCCGCCCGCGGCGCTGGTGCGCACCCACCACGCCGGCGGCGTTGCCACCCTGCGTCGGACGCTGCGCATGGAGATCACCGACCTCGGCGCGATCCCGCTCGCGTTCATCTCGGCCAACGAGCCCGCGATCCTCGCTGTGGCGCGTGCCGCCAAGGACCCCGATGTGACGTCCCCCGTCCCTGGCGTCCGCTTCTTCTACGAGACGAAAGCCTAAAGGAGCCCCGCATGTCCGATCGTCCCGCCCCGCCGACCCCGGCGCAGTTCAAGCGCCTCAGCGAAGTGACCTCCGTCCGGGAGGCCCTGATGCACCCCGAGATGGCGCTGCGCATGAAGGCCGCCATCCCCAAGCACCTCAGTGCCGAGCGCATGCTGCGCGTCTGCGCCCTCGCCATCCAGAAGACGCCGAAGCTCGCCGAGTGCGACATGATGACGCTGCTCGGCGCCATGATCACGCTCGGCACGCTGGGGCTTGAGCCGAACACGCCGCTCGGCCAAGCCTACCTGATCCCCTTCGAGAAGCGGACCAAGGACAACAACGGCCGCTGGGTCACCACCGGCGTCGATGTGCAGGTCGTCATCGGTTACAAGGGCTACATCGACCTCGCCCGGCGCTCCGGTGAACTGGTCAACATCCACGCCGACGTCGTCTACGAGGGCGACGAATTTACCTTCGAGTACGGCACCGGCATGCACATGCGCCACGTACCCGTCGGGGCGCGCGCCAAGCGCAAGCCGCTCTGGGCCTACTTCTACGCCAAGCTCGCCGACGGCGGCGAAGCCTTCGAGGTGCTTCCCTACGAGGAAATCCTGGCGATCCGCGACGCCAGCCAGGGCTACCAGTCCGCGATGCGCAACCGCGAGCGGTACCCGGAGTCGTTCTCCAAGACGCCCTGGGTTGCCTTCGAGCACGAGATGGCGGCCAAGACGATGATCCGCCGCATCGCCAAGTGGCTGCCCATGTCCATCGAGGCGGCCGACGCCACCACGATCGACTCCGCGCACGAGGGCGGCGCCACCGTCGACTACCGTGCGGTGCTGGGCGGCAAGCCGGAGACGGCCGCCGCCATGCGCGCCCTCACCTCGGACGAGTACGTGCCATCGTTCGACATCAACCAGGGCTTCGGCGATCGCGAGTCCGTGCCGGCGCGCGACGTCGGGCAGGAGCCACCTCCCGCTCGCGTTGCGCAGCAGCAGCGCGAAGCCCCGGCGCCTGCCGCCCCTTCGCCTGCTCCGCAGGAGCAGCCGCAGTTCTATCTGCTCGACGCCGGCGGCGACATGGTCGGCGGTCCGTTCACCGCCGATGGGTGGGTGGTGGCCTTCATGAGCCAGATGGGCATGACCGATCCCCACGACCGGCCCGCGCTCTTGGACGCCAATTTGGACTACATCCACGAGCTGCCGACCGCGACCGCTGATCGGTTGAGCAACTGGTATGCGGACCAGATGCCGCCGCCGGTGCCGATGCCGCCTCCCAACCCCCCGCAGGCCCCGGCGCCTTCCGCGGCGCGGGAAGAGCCTGAGCCGCCGGCGGAGCCCCGGCGCGCGGAGCCGGCCCGCCGGCAGCCGACCACCCAGGCCGCCCCGGCGAGCCGCAACAACTGGACCGCGTACGCTCTGGAGCACTCCAAGACCCTGACCGGGATGACCTCGCTCGATGCCGTGGAGGATTACGTGGCCAGCACCGCGGACCACCGCGCCACCGCGCCGTCGTCGGTGCAGAAGGTCATGGACGGCGACATCGCCAACGCCCGCAAGCGGCTGACGCTCGATCCCAACCTCGCGACGCGGGACCGTCTGATCGCCGAGATCGAGTCGTGCGAGACCCTCCAGGAGCTGATGGCGCTCGATCGCCGCGGCACTTTCAGCGCGCCGCTCGCCCGCCTGAAAGACGAGGCTTCGTCGCTCTGGCAGACCGTCATCAATCGCGCGGCGTCCGTGCGCGCCGAGTTCGAGCGCGGCGAGCGCGGTGTGCCGGCGCAGGAGGACGACAATGGCTAAATACCGCAAGCGCCCCGTCGTCATCGAGGCCACCCAGTGGTTCAAGAACGGCGATCATCCGGCCGACTACGCCGAGGATCGGGCGGTCGTTGAAGGAGGCGTCGTCACTGCCTCGTCCGGTGACTATGCCAAGGCGAAGGGCTGGGAGGGTGGCGTCGTGCGCTACTTCCGCCACCCCGACGTTCTCGGCACCACGCCCTGCAAGCACTGCGGCAACACGATGCACGTTCACGGCTGGATCGACACGCTGGAGGGCGGTCACATCGTCTGCCCCGGCGACTGGATCATCACCGGCGTCAAGGGCGAGTACTACCCGATCAAAAACGATATTTTCCTGGCTACTTATGAGTCGGTCGATGTCTGACGCCCATGCGGGTTACTGTTCGGATGCGATGGCAGTTGGCACAGACAACTTCGCATTTCAATATTTCCCTCTGAGCTTGTCCGACACTTTTTGCGTTGCAAACATTGAGGGACTTGCCTGTCGCGACGTGGTCAAACTCCAACGCCGCCGGATGTTCTCCATATCCGCAATCTATACACTTCAATTTCATTTTGTAGGAATCAAGCCAATCGCGAATACGTGCCGCACGATCATTGGCCTGCTGGTTGATACGCGCGCGGTACGCCGGATCGAGCAGGCGCTGCTGCCGCCACGCTTTAACCTGAGACGGTACAACGGTCCGTTTCGGGCGGCATTGTTCGCTGCATCGGGAGGAGCAAAAAATTGCTTTTCGCTTGGCCTCGAAAGCATCTCCGCATGCGCGGCAGACGAAGGAACTCGAAACAGTATTTTCCCATGGGGGCATGTCTGCATGACACCACAGATGGTTTTTCCCTGCAAGCCGGACATCTTCGAAGCGACCTACGAGCCCGCGGAGCCCGACGATGGCCGATAATTTCAAGCCTACCCTGTGCATCGACTTCGACGGAGTCGTGCATGACTACAAGGACGGCTGGAAGGGCGGCGCCATTTACGGCGCCGTCGTCCCCGGCTTCTTCGAATGGGCCGCCCGCGCCAGCGAGCACTTCGATCTGGTCATCTACTCCAGCCGGTCCAAGGACCCGGACCTGCGGCGGAAGATGATGGACTGGCTCCAGGCGCGGGAATGGGAGTGGCGCGGCACGCCCACCGCCGAGCCGCTGCCCTACCTGCCGGAGGACGTGTTCCGGTTCGCCCACGAGAAGCCCGCGGCTTGGCTCACGATCGACGATCGGGCCGTCCGCTTCGACGGCGACTGGAAGGCGCCGGAGCTGTCGCCCTCGACGCTGCTCGCCTACAAGCCGTGGATGCAGCGGTAGTGAGTCGCCACCCCGTATGGGGCGATCTTTGGTTCTATCCGTTTGATTTGGTGTGGTGTTTGGAGAATTTGTCCCCCGGCGCACGACCGGCCGGCTGCACTATTCCTTGGTGCCTCAACACCACGCTGACGGACGCCGCCTTGGCGCTCTGGTGGCAGCAGTATTTCGAATACACGATGGGCTGGGCTTCTCGGATCGTGGTGTGCCGAGCCTACGAATTGACGACCGAGAACCGGTTCAACCGCCCCTGACGCGCTACTCGTCGCCCATCAGCCCCCGCAGCCGTCCCATCCGGTCGTTGCAGTCGGCCAGGGCGTCGTCGTAGCCGACCAGGGCCAGCCCGGCCGCCACCGACCACCGTTGCATGTCAGGGCTTGCGAGGTCCGGCGAGAGGGACGGCGGGAGACAGGGGCGCAGCAGCGCCGCCGGCGGCCGAGGCCGCTCCACCACGGTCCCCTGGGTGGCGCCGCAGCAATTCAACGCCAGCAGAAAGTAGATTGCCCGGGGTCGGGCACGACGACGGGACTGCTTCACGGATCACCCTTTCGCGAATCGGCATGGAGGCCACCGCCCGGGCTTCTGCCGCGGCCACGGCAGCGGTGACGGCAGCATCCCCTCGCACGCGCTCCTTATCCAGCGCGTCCCGCACAGCGGCTTCCTGGCGCGCCTGCGCCGCCGCCAGCGCCCGATCCACCTCGAACTGCGCGTAGAGCCGCAGGCTGCCGACCAGGATCAGCGCGAACCCTGCCAGCCTCGCCACCGGCCCCAGGAACCGCATGACGACGGCCAGCCACGGCCACGCCAGCGCCAGTCCGTAGCTCGCCAGCACCACTACCACGCCGGCGCCGACCAGGAGCCAATCGAACCCCACCCCGAGCAGGGCCACCAGCCGATCGCCGATGAACCCAAGGACGCCGATCATACGGTGTTGTCGACCCCCAAGTCCTCCAGCGTCCACTTCTCGATCTGCCGGGCCAGCAGCCGATTGCGCACGAAGTCCGGCACCAAGATCGCGGGAATGCGGTTGCCGTCGAAGTTTTCGCCGATCGCCACGCTGCCGTTGTCGTCGCCCCAGATGACAAAGGCGAAGCCGACGATGCCGGCGCCCATGCCATCGAGCGCCCCGCGCACCAGCCCGTCTATCCGGGCACGCTGAGGATCGCCCCCTCCCCGCAGGATGCGCAGGTCCGCACCGCCCTTGAGGGTGACGCGCCCGATGCGCACCGCCGCGGTCTTTTCCGGCTTGGTCACCGTCATCGAACTATCCCCACCAGCACCAGTATGATCACACCCCAAGCCGCCGCACTCAGCAGCAGCAGAACGCCGCCGCCCAGCACTGGCGGCCGGCGCGTCACGGCACGGGATCGCGGACGTCGATCCAGCACTGACCATCGCCCTGCGTCGCGGCGATGATCTTGGCCAGCAGGGGCTTGAAGGCCATCAGCGATTGGCCGACGGAGCCCGGCTCACGCAGCAGGCCGACCAGGAGGCAACCGTCGGAATCCTCGGGCCGGTTGCCCGTGTGAATCCGCACTCCGTCGAACCGCGGGACGTCCAGCAGCAGCGGCAGGAAGACGTCATGCCCGGCGAGCCGGGAGAACCGCTCGCTGCGGTTGACGATCACCCCGTACACGCCGGCCGGGATCGCCGTATTGCCGGGCACCTTCACGCCGACCACCCCGCAGTTGCACGACCCCGGCGGCGTCGCCGGCGCGCTGTGGACCGCGCAGTCCGACGTGTGCGAGAGCCGGATCACGTCCTCGCAGGTGTAGCACTGGTGCTCGCCCTCGATGGTCAGATCGCCGATGGTGGCCTCGTTGGCGGACGGAGACCGCTGGAGCCGCATGATCACGAGGTCAGCCCCTTCACGGCCCACATCACCGTTTCCTCCAGCGCGGTCATCGCGAGGCTCGGATACCGGCCCGGCATGATCTGCTCGATCAGCGCCTCCAGCTCGGCCGCCTTGTCCTTGATCGCGTCGTGCAGCGCCTTCTCGTCCGGCGCCAGGGCGCGGTAGCGGGGCCGGAACCGGGACACGGGCTCGTCGACCTTGTCGGACTGGCGAGCGTCGGTGGCGCCGTCGAAAACGTGGGGAACGTGGGGCATCAGGTGGTCCTTTGCAGTCGGTTGAGGTGGTCGTACGCGGTCATCCGCATTGGCTGTCTCCGTAGGGCTGCCACACCGGCACGCCGGCGCGGTCCGCCTGCTTCACCATGTCCGCCGTCCCGCGGTTGCCAGGGAACGCCAGAACACCGTCGGGTTTCCCTTCGACCAGCATCCGGCTGTTGCGACGCGGCCCCGCCGCCGGGCCGATTGCATCCCATTCCTCGTCGGCGATAGGGAAAGGAAGGTCCGGCACGCCGCGCCGGTGGGCCCAATCCTGCGCCAGCGAGTCGGCCCCGCGCGCAGCGCCGTGGATCAGCAACGTGATCGGCCTATAGGCATGCGCCCGATCCAGCATGTCGTCCACAGCCGCGCGATCGGTGAAGCGGCGGCCGCCGGTCACCAGCAGCCGCATGATCAAGTCCCGGGCTGGGTCGGCGCCGCGAGCCGGATGCCGCCGGCGCCCCCGACCGACAGCGTCGCCACCGCGCCGGCGTAGGTCATGACGTCGAACTGCTGGCCGCGCCAGAGCGCGAAGCCCTGCATGATCGCCAGCGTGATCATCCCGAACGCCATGCCCCAGCGCCCGATGTCGTGGGTCTGGTTGTCCTTGCCCGTCAGCAGCCCCGTCAGCACGCCCTTCATCGCCACACCCTCCTGCCGTTGCCTTGTAGCACAATCACCGCGGGCCGAACGCTTTCCAGATGGAGTCGCCGAAGTGGCCCAACACGCTGCGCAACGCCGCCATCAGCAGCTCCAGCAGCAGCACGCCGCCGCCGATCAGCGCCGTGCCCCACCAGCGGCTGCGCTTCTGCCACGCGACGAACTCTTCCAGGGGCTGCTTCTGCGCTTGCAGCGTGCTCCGCATGTCCTCCTGATCGCGCCGGAGCGCGGTCAGTTCCGAGGTGAGCTGGCCGAACTGCCTTTCGGTCTGCCGCTCCGCGTCACGCAAGCTGTTCTCGAACCGCTCCATGTCGCGCTTCCGGTCCGCTTCTTGAGTCTGCATGGACTCCAGAAGGCCCAGCACCTTGCCGACCTGCTGCCGAAGGTCGCCGACCGTTTGCTGAATCTGGTCCGTCATTGGCATATCACGGCCCTGTGAGCTGCTGGCGTGAATTGTCCGTCAAAGGCAGGGGCGTCCATGGCGTGGCTCCCGGAGCGAGGTGGGGGGACACGGCCGGCGGACGATGCGCCAGCCCGAGGAAGAACCGGAGGCTCATTGCCGAGCCCCCGTCGTGCGGCTGGCATCCCAGCCGCTTTCGATCAAGCGCCTTGTCGTCGGCGACAGCGTGGTGGCCGGCCGCAGGCGGCGCAGCATCTGCACCTTCTCCGGCTCCGGCAACCGCGACTCCTGGATGATCTCGGACGCTTTCGACAGATCGCCGCGGCGGATGTAGGGGTTCGCCTTCTTCATCACGGTCTGGCGCATCCAGTCGAGGCGTTCCATCTCCGCGTACTTCTCGCCCGTCTCCGGCCCGCTCATGCCGGGCTCGCGCGGGCTCGCCCCGTGGCTGATGGTGCCGAAGCCGCTGAGCATGAACGCGGTTTCCAGGAACGTCCCGAACGGGTCCTGCGCGGCGGTGCCGTTGGCGATCGCGCCGATCGGCCCGGCGACGTCGGGGACGAACGGAGTGACGATGGCGTGCTTGGTCGAGTCGTAGATGGCTTCCGCCCACTCGCCGACACCATGCGGGTGCGGGTTCCGGATGGCGCGGCCGAACGCATCCTTGCCCAGGATCGCCTCCACCAGAGACTTGAAGTGCGGCGACGCCTTGTTCTGCACCATCTTGCTCGGGTGCGCGCCCCATCCAACGAGGTCTTCGCCCACCTTGCCGATCGACGGCCGCACGTAGACGCCGCGCCCGGTCGCGTCGGTGTAGAGATAGATGCGGTCGGTCTTGCCTTCCTCATTCCACTGCTGCGGCAGCAGCCGGAAGGGGTCGTACTCCTCCGTCAGCGCGATCCGCGCATCCTCCAGCCAATCGTCGAACATCGACTTGGCCGCACCGAGCGCCGCCGCGCCGGCGGCCAGCGTCGCCGCGTATTTGATCCCCGACTGCATCAAGCCGTTGAACACGTAGAACAGCCCCATGTCGGCGATGAACGCGCCCTTGGCGGCCTGCTTGATCGCCGCAGCCGCCTGCGCCGCCTTCTCCGGCCCCAGCTCGTGCGCGATCAGCGAGACGATCTGCTGCGGCGGTCCCTTCACCGCATCCTTGCCCACCCCGAGGTTGCCCAGGGTGAAGCTCCGCGAGAACATCAGGATGTTGGACAGCTGGTTGGCCCACTTGCTCAGGTGCTCCGGCGGCAACGCGCCGGCGAACCGATTTGCCAAATAGGCCGAGGCGAACGATGCTGTATCCCGGTCAAGCCCACCTTCCATGAAGCGGTCGCGCATCGTCACGGCGATGGCCATCTGGAGCCGGTACACCATGTTCCACAACAGCTCTTGCTGCGGGTGCCGTGCTATTTTTTCTGCGACTGGCCCTAGCTTTCTACCAACAGTGCGTGCGGCATTATCGGCGAGCTGCCGAAGCGCGACGAGACCGGGAATGCGCCCGTACGGCGCCTCCGCCTGCTCCATCACCGTCGCCGGGTCTAGCCCCCAACCTTGCCCGATCGGCGAAATGCCGTAGCGGCCGATCCACTCCTTCATGGCGGCCCGGTCGGCGATCTCCTGCGAACCTTGTTTGATCCACTCCAGAGTAACGGCGCCACCGCGGGGCAACGGAATCGCCGGAATGTCGGCCTCACTTGGGTCGGCTCTATCAACCGAGCGCGGCGTCACGATCGCCCGCGGCAGCAGCGGGAACGCGCGCCCGATCTCGACCTGGAGGTGCTTCAAGGGGTTCCACATGATCGCGTGCATCGACGCGCCCTTGAGCATCATCGCGCCCTTGTACCACATGCCCGGCGCGTCGCTCAGCACCGCTTGCAGCGGCCCCTTGAAGTCCGTGCTGATGTGGATCGGCTGGCGCTCGTAGATGATGTTGCCCTCCGGGTCGCGCATGGGCGCGATCTTGCCGTCGGCGTCCGGGTGCTGCGGCCACTTCGGCACCCACCGCATCATTGCAGGATGGTCCAGGGTGAACCACTGGCCGCGCGCCGGCCGCGCGCCCTCGCGCACCCATTCAAGATTGCTCTCTTCCCCATAGGCTTTGATCTGGTCGACCAGCTCACGACCGACGACCGCCCGCTCCGCCCGCGCCCAGGCGTGGGTCAGCATGCGCACGTCGTCGACCAGCTTGAAGTTCTCGCCGAACCGCGCCCGGCCGGCGGCCTCGGTGTCCTCCCATTTCAGCCAGTGCCGGCGCATCGGGCCCGACGCCGTCAAGTTCAACCCGGTCGGCTCCATCGCCGTCGCGCGCCGGCGCTCGCCGCGCCGCCCGCCGGACTCTTCATCATCCGCCCGTGGCACCTCGTCCGCCGATGACGGCAACCGGTACGGAAGGCCCTCCTCGCCCAGCACGCCCTGACGCGGGAAGTAGAAGGGGATGCGCTGCGCCCCGGGCTGCACAAGGCCGACGTCGCCCAGCATCTGCCAGACGGTCGCGTTGATCTCGTCCGCCGCCTCCAGCGTCTCGCGAAGATCGGTCGGCAGCCCGGCCAACCCATGCCCGTCGGCATTGAACAGGCGCCGCGCCTCCGCCTCGTAGCTCGCGCGCTCCTCCTCTGGCATTCCGTTGAGGTCTTCCCGCAGCATCACCTCGAACAGACTCTGGTTCGTCATCGCGTGCGCCATGTGCCGGCGCTCCATCGGCGAGAACCGTTCCTGCCAATCGCGATCGAGACGGCCGTAGCGCTCGCCGATCTCGCGCAGCTGGTTGGCGAACCGCTGCGCCACCGCCTGCGCCACCGGCGAGCCCAGCCGCATCGGGAACAGCAGCTCGTGGGTCGCCCGCTCGGCCAGTTGGCCAGTCGTCCGCGCCGCATCGTACACCGCCGCCAGGGCGCGCCCGATCCGCGGCACCGCCTCCAGGCGAGCCCGGGCATCCACGCGAGTCGCCATGTCCTCCCGGCGCTCCGGCGTGTCGGTGGGGCGGCGGCTGAACGTCATCCGGTTGAAGTCCGCGGCCTCCTTCACGCTCTCCTCGGCGGTGGCGGGCCCGCGCATCGGCCCCTCGCTGCCGGGCTCGCGTCGCCCTACCTCACCCTCGTAGATGCGCCCGAAGATGTCCTCGGCCGTCTGGTAGCCGCGGCCAGCCAGCAGGTTCCGCAACCGCGCGAAGAACGCCTTGATCTTGGCGATGATCCGGGCAAGCACGGAGTCCGACGGCGGCGGCCGGAACCGGGCATCCGCCATCGCCTCGACGAACGCTTCCTCGTCCCGCAGCCAGGGCTCCGCATCCGGGTAGCGCCGGTCGATGCCGTAGCGCTCGTGCCACTTCTCGCGCTTGGCCGCGTCCATCAGCGCGGCCCATTCCTTGTCGGTGATCAGCCCCAGCGCCCGCAGCGCATGGCCGGTCTCGTGATCGAAGTTCCACTGCGTCCGGGTCGCGTCGGGCTCGATCGCCGCACGCAGCAGCTTGCCCCACACATACCCCGCCACCTGCTCCGTGCGCTCTCCGTCGCCCACCTTGAAGCGGATCGTGAACACGTCATGCGCGGCGTCGTACGCTTCGATCTGCATGTGGCCACCGGTCAGCCGGTTCGCCTCGTCGATGAACGCCTGCACCGCCCCAGGATCGGGCGCTGCGTGCGGGGCCTGCTCCTCCGGTCGCACGAACAGCGGAAGTCCCTCCTGCGCCACCACGGCGCGCATGCGGGGGGTGATGTCGAACTGGTGGACGGGGGACGAGATGCCGCGATTGCCGGTCTCGCTCACCATCTGCCGATGCAGAATATCTTGCTGACTCGTTACATCGCGCAATTCATTGTCGATCTGGTCGCGCTCGGGACCGGGAGGCAGCTCTTGGCGCCGGTCCTGTAGCGCCCTGGCGCGCTCTACAAATCGCTGCCAGCGATCGGCGTACTTCTGCATCGCTTCTTCGTCGGGTGCGATGTCATCCCATTCGCCCTTCCCGACCCCGCGCGTCACAGCCCCGCGCTCGACCTTCGTCCCGAACTTCTTGACGATCGCGTTCACCTCGGCCGGCAGGATGCGGTCGTAGAACCCTTTCATGCCCTCGCCGCCGACGCGAAGATCAAGCCCGCTCAGCGTCCGCGCTTCGGGCGGCCCTCGGCCCTCGTTGTTGATGATCTTCTGCGCGACCTCTTCACCGACGAAGTCGCGCAGCCGGCTCGCGGGGATCGGCTTCTCGTCATTGAGATGGTGGTGCTCGCCGCGCCGGTCCTGGAACACCACAAAATAGCCGCCGCCGTCAGGGTCCTTGGCGTAGTCCAGCGAATTGATCTGATTGGCCAAAGCATACCGGTCCGCATGCACCTCGCCGGGGCTCCAGGCGATCCGATCGTAGCCGTTGTCCACGGCATACTTGATCATCCGGCGCATGACGAGGGAGGGCCACGACGTCTTGAAAGGGGCGTCGGGGACACCGGAGCGTCCAGCGCCGCGAGCGGCATCCAACTCCTGCGCCGCCGCTCGCACCTCCTCAGCCTTGGCCTCTAGAACGCGGTGAGCCGCCCTAGCCGCGCGCTGCGCGTCTTCGTGCCGGACCCACTCAGGAAACTCGCCGTTCTTCATGCCGGCGCGGTGGCGATCCTGCTCCGCCAGCATATTGTCTTCCGCAGCCTCGCGTGCCGCCCGAAACTCGTCCTCGGATGCAAACTCTCGACGACGCCGACGCATCGCTTGCCCGGCATCCATGGCGGCGCCCATGCGATCAGCGCTCTGGCGCCAACTGCTGTCAGGCTGATTGGCCTCATGGAACGTCGCGTCTTCGGCGTCCTTGGCGAGATTGTAGGCTTGCGCAAGCGCGCGATGCTCTTTCTCCAGGCGCTCGACGCGCTCGCGCAGCGCCGCCACCTCGGCCGGTGACACCGGTTTGCGGTAGCCCGCTTTCCGCCCTTCCTGATGCCAGTCGCTCTGCACCTCCTGAACCATCAGCACCTTGGACCCGTCCGGCGCCACGCGATCGTCGAACCGCACGTGCGCCAGGACGTTGGGCTCGTTCCAGTGAGAGGACTGATAGGCGCTGGGCACCGAAGCGCTTTTCGGGAACACCTCGGCCATACGTTCCCGATGCCGCTCGGCAGCTTCCTCGGTAGCGAACAACTCCCGCATGCCGCTGGGATCGCGCACCACCCATTTCCCGTTCGGCAACAGCTCCAACGAGCCCGCCTTGGGCTTTTCTTTCGGCGGCAGCGTCAGCAGCAGCTCGCGGTAGTTCTGGCCGCCGGACAGTGCATGTTCGCGGTATTTCGGGCGGCCAACCCGCCGGTCTTGGTCGATCGCATCGTGGACGTCGCTGAGTCGTTCGTTGATCGCGTTCTGCGAGTCGACCAGCTCGCGGAGAGCCGTTTGCGCCGCCCGCCCGGCTTCCGTATCACCCGGTTCCAGTGCCACCCGCGGGCGCAATTCGCGAATGCGCCGCTCGTGCTGGTCCCACTCGCCTTCCAAACGCTTGATTTCCGCAAGCTGCTCTTGGTGCTTGGCGTCGTCGAAACCTTTCGTCACCTCCTGCACGTCCACCCGGTTCGCCCGCACGAACTCGGTGATCTGATCCCGCGTCACCGACTTCTGCTCGCGCAGCCACGCCGGCAGCCCGATCCACTCCAGCTCTTCCTGGCGCACCCCAGGAGTCCGCTGGATCGCCGCCAGCATCTGCTCGCCCGAGCCCTTTGCTTGCCGCAGGTCCGCCGCGGCCCGCTCCACCGCGCTGTAGAGGGGCACGTCCCGGCGCATGAAGAACGGCGCGTTCGGGCCCAGCATCTCGTCGGCATCGACGTTGGGCCAGGGGGCCTCTTCGTTCGGACCGCCCTCTGTCGCCGGCGTTTCCTTCTTCGGCGGGGGCGCCTGAATCGCCCGCGCCAACTCTTCCGAGCGAGCTTTGAGCGGCGCGATCTCCGCGGCACGCGGGAACTTTTGCCCGATCACCTTGTCCAGGTCCGCGGCTTTGCCGCGCTTCTCGACCGCGTTCCGCCGCAGCCAAGCCGGCTCGTCGAACAACCCGTTGATGATGGTCTCGGCGGACTGGATCATGCCACCGAAGCTGTTCTCGTCCCGCGGGCTGCTGACCTGCCGGATGCTGTCCTTATCCAGTCGAAGCGAGAACGACACGTAATTCAGCTTGCCGTCGCGGGAGAACAGCGCCTGCACGTAGAGCGGCAGGCCGCCCAACTCACCCAGCCACAGCGGGCGGTCGTTGGCCGTCTCGACGGCCTTCTCCACCACGCGCTTGGTCTCATCCCGCAGCGCCGCGGCAGCGTCCGCGCGCTTCTTGAACGTTTCCGATCCGACCGTCATCTCGAACTCGTCGCCGCGAGTCCGCTTCAACTTCGGCAACAGCTCGTCGATACGCGCCGCGGCCGCATCGTCTGCATCGGCTTGGTCGCGCAGCCACTTCGCCTCGCCGCGCAACTGGTTCTGCCGAGAATTGTGAGCGTCGCGCTGCCGCTCCAGCCGGCGCAGCTCGTCGTTCACCTCCGCCAGTTCGATCACCCGGGGATCGGAGATCGTCATCGCCGCCGCCTGCTCGTACATGCTGGCCTCGCCGATGTCGGCGATGTCTCGCAGGCTAGGATCGCCGCGGAAGAAGTCCTCCACGAAGCGCCCCTTCTTCGCCATCATCCCCCACATGGTGGCGTCGTAGGTGCCCTTGGTCGTGTAGTCGATGACGTGGAGGTCCCGGCTGAAATTGCCCTGGCGCAGGCCGCGCCCGACGCGCTGCTCATCGTCGGCCGGGAACCACAGCGGGTCCAGGTTGTGAATCGCCACCAACCGCTTCTGCGCGTTCACGCCGGTGCCCATCTTCTGGGTCGAGCCGATCAGAATGCGTTTCTTGCCGAGGTTGATGTCGTTGAACAGCCGCTGCCGGGCGATGTGCGTCTTCGCGTCCTTGATGAACGCGATCTCGTCCTCCGGAATGCCCTTGGCGACCAGCGCGCGCTTGAGGTGCTCGTAGGCCGACCAGTCGCCCGGGCCCGACCGGTTCACGCCGAAGTTGGCAAACACCATCTGCGCGGCCGGCCCCTTGAACGCCGGCGTCTGGTAGTCGGTGCTCGGGTCGTAGAACTGGTGATCCTGGGTTTCCTGCCAAATCTTGTGGATGTTGTCGACGGCGAGGTCGAGCTTGGACGGCTCGCGCCTGTTGCTGAGGAACGACACTCCGGGGCCGTCGATGAAGCGCATGTCCAACGCGGCCAACCGGCCGTCGTTGATCACGCTCAGCATGATGTCGTCGCCCTTCTGCGGCTTGCCGGTGCGCTTGCGGATCGCCTCCATGCGCCCCGCAAGCTCAACCTGATACGCCGCAAGGCGCTCGCCGCGCTCTGCCAGAACGAGGCGGCGCCTACCGCCGGCCAGCTTCGGCCGGTTGACCAGCGTCCCCAGCTCTTCGCCGGTCACGACGTCCATGACCCCGGACACCATGGCGTACAGCTCGGGCGTATTCAGGAACCGGTTGAACCGTGTCACCGGCTTGAAGCTGCCGTCAGGCTGCTGCTCCAGCGACGATGCGGTCGTGCCGAACGCCTGCGCCCAGGAGTCGAAGTGCGACAGGCCGCGGTCGCGCAGCGCCTGCGGCTGGAGGTAACGGCTGACGGAATATAGCTCGCCCATCGTGTTGGTGATGGGCGTTCCCGAAGCCAGGACCAGCGACCGTCCGGGCCGCAGGGTATCCAGATAGCGGGCCTTGGTGTAGAGGTCCCAGGCCATGTCCGAACCCGAAGGCGTGATGCCCTTCAAGTTCGCCATCTGCGTCACAAAATCCAGCTTCCGGAAATAGTGCGCTTCATCGACAAACAGGAAGTCGACGCCGGTTTCTTCCCAGGTCAGCGTCTGATCCTTCGTGTTGCTCACCATCTTGGAGAGCTTTTCACGAAGGCGTTCCATCTGCTGCTGTAGCTGCGCCCGCGTCGTGCGATCGTTGCCGGCGCTCCGCATGGCCGCCACCAACTCCGCGATCTGCTCTCGCAGCATCCGAGTGTTGAACTCTCGGCTGATCGGGATTTTCTGGAACGCCGAGTGCGTCAGCACCACCCCGTCAAGGTCGTCTTGCGCCATGTTGGCGACGAACTGCCGCCGGACGTCCTTCTCGAACTGTGTCTCGTCCGCGACCGACAGCCGGGCCGTCGGGTAGAGGTCGTACCACTCGGTTGTGAACTGCCGCAGCATGTGGTTGGGCACGATGATCATCGGCTTGTTCACCAAGCCGAGCCGCTTCATCTCCATCGCGGCGCCGATCATCTCGGATGTATTGTGCGTGACGATGAAGTCATCGGTCACATACAGGTGGGACGGATGCGCGACCGCGATGCACTGTGCGGCTTTGCGGCCCACGGGCTGGACGTCGACAACATAGCGCACAGGCCCATATTTGGTCTTGTTGCGGACCTTTTCCGCTTTGCGAGACAGTCGGAACGGCCGCACCGAATTGGGCAGTTTCAGGCAGAGAACGTGAGACGGCCGCCCCGCCAAGCGAAGTCCGCGATGCGTGTAGGCGGTGTTTTTTATGCGCCGCGAGACGGTGCCACCGAGAGATTGCACCAGCGTCGTTACGTCGTCCGCCAGACGCTCGGAAGCTGTTGAGAAATAGATGGAAGTTCCCGCTGCTTGCACCCAACCGTCGGTGTCCATCAATCCCTGGAGAAGGGACGTGCGCGCCTCAACCGAATTGAACAAATAATCGGGGGGCAGGAACTTAGAGTGAGAGTGCGTGCCTTGCAGGCCCGTGCGCCGCATTTCTGTAATAATGGGATTGGACGGCAGCCAACCGCCGCGACCAGCCGCATACATCCGCGCGCCATTATAGCGCAGTCGCCAATCATAGGCTCCCACATGAACCGCCTCACAACCTGGAGGCAACGCTGCGCGCACCGCGTTCAACAGTTCATCATCAGCGGTCGACAGGCTCACACCATCCTGCCGCAAACTGCCGTCGCCGATCAGGACACCGAGCAGGTAAGGGTCTAGAGCGGTAGCGGTCGACTCAAATTGAACGGCCCCCACGATAGGGATGGTGTGATTCTTGGAACCGAGCCGCGGGTCCAGAAGCGTGCTGCGAATGTCGGCAAGGGCTCGCACCTTGGGCAACGCGCATCGCCAGCTCTTCCCGGCTTTTCGGCCGGCGCTGGCGCGGGTACGCTCATCAAAGGTCTGCGTCAACCACAGGTGCTCGTCGCAGCATTCAGTTTCCGAGCCATCGCTAAACCGAACTCGGAAAATTTCCTTTTCGCCTTGTGGGAAAACGCCGACGACTCGCGTCGGCGAACCATCACCAGCGATCACCACGTCTCCAACTTGGAGCGCGCCCATCCGCGTCCACCCTCGGGGCGTCAAGATTTTCGCATCCAGGGGTTGCGCCTTGCCGGCGCCGACCCCGTGCGCAAGGTAGGTGTTGCCGCGCTGGATGATCCGCGCGATCGCCCGCTTTTGGTGAGGGCGCCATTTCCAGGCGATGTTGACGCCAGGGGTTTTCAGGTAGTCGCCGTTACCCTTCCACGGCGTCACCCGGTTCATCTGGTCGTTGTAGCGGTCGCTCAGCGCGACACCGTGGTCTCCTTCCCGCGCCCAGGATTGGAACGCTTCCTGCAACTCGGCAACCTTGGTGACGGCCGCCTCGGTAGCCGTGGCGTTCACCACGCGCGTGTTGCGGTCGATCTGGTCCCACACCACCGGCTGCACCCGGTTGAAAGCGTGATCGAGGATGCGCCACGCATTCATCCGGTTGGTGCCCCAGGTCGCCAGCCCGGTCGTGCTGGCGTTCCGGCTTTCTTCGATGCGCCACTGACCCAAGGCCGGGATACGGACAAAGCGCGGACGCCCGAGGCCGAGGGACTCGGCAAAGTCCTGATAGGACGACGGCTCGATCCATGGCATGCCGAGCGCGTAGCTGATCCGCTCCGGCGGGATCAGCGGCGGCCGCACCCGGCGCAACGCTTCCAGATTGCGCTGTAGGTCGGGCTCCGACCGCACCCGGGCTTCAACCTCCTTCGCCTTGCTGACGACGTCTCCGGACAGGTAATTCTCGGCGGTCTCGTAGGTGTCGGGCGCGCCGGGCACCCGGAACACTGCATCCCCCAACTCGGCCAACAACGAGTGATGGTCGCGGTTCATCCGCTCCGCGATGCGCGGCAGGTCCAGGCGCCCGAACTGGTTCAGCGACCACAACAGACCGTCGTAGGCGGTCTCCAGTTTCGGCTCCAACTCACGGCGAACAGTCGGCTCGAAGAAGATGGTCTTCTTGCGGGCCTCCCCGGTGATGTCATTGTAGTCTTCGATCGACCGAAGGCGCTCCGCTTCCGGATCGCCGCGGAACGGTCGCATGTTCGGCCGCTGGTCGATCTGGTTGTCGGGAGCCTCCTCCGGTTCAAACGTCCCCTCGTTCCATTGACGGCCGGCCGCCAGCGCCGCGGCGCGCGCCTGCTCCCGAGCCGTCGCCACCTGCGTCAGCGTCTGTCCCGCCTCCAGCAATGGCGTTGCGTCAAAGCTGCCGGGGTCAAAGAACTCGCCGCGCTCGCGCATCTCCTCGCGCATCTCTTGGCGAAGGCGCTCCATCTGCGGCGCCTTGGGGCGCTCGTACCGGATGACCGCCTTGTTGAGGGGGCCGAACTTCTCGACGAATTTGTCGTAGGCCGTGTTCAGCGCCGCGCGGGCTTTGGTAGCCTCCTCCGTGTTGTCGGCGAGATCGTGGCGGTACACCTCGCGGAGGGCATCTCGAATCGGAATGAGGTGCGTGACCCGCGCACGATCTTCGGCGGTCATGCCACCCTTGACACCGGGCCCGCGGAAAACGACTGGCTCCCCGACACCCCCGCGGTACTGCATCAGGCGGCCGTCCTTCATGTAGAACGAGCCGTCCTTGGTCTGCCCGGAGTCGAAGTCCCGGATGCGCTGCTCCTCAGCGCTTGGGCGCTCCACCATCACATTCTGCGGCAGCCGGTCGATCGCGGCCGCCAAATCCTTCTCCAGGTCATGCCCCTCAAGGGGACGCACGCCATACCGGGCGCCGGCAACCGTCTGATCGAAGAACCCTTCCTCGCCCAGCACCATCTCGGCGTGCTCAGTGAAATAACGGCTGACGTGCCCTTCGATCGGGTTTCCCTCCCGGTCCGGCAGTTCCCGGATCACCGTCTCGGTCCACGACGTGTCCCCAGCCTTGTCCAGAGGCACGCGACCCTCCGGGCGCCGCTGGAGGAAAATAATGTCCGTGGTCACTTGCGTGTTGGCGTTCTCGCCGAACGTGCCCCCGGGCAGCCGGATGGCGCCGAGGAAGTTGGCCCGCTCGGCAAAATAGCGGCGGGCGTCGTCACCCGCCTTGTTCATCGTGCCGGCCGACGTGACCATCGCCAGCAGGCCGCCGGGCCGCACCGAGTCGAGCGACTTGGCAATGAAGTAATCGTGCAGCACGAACCCATTGTTGGCGTACTGCGGATCGGATGCGATCACCGTTCGAGCGAATGGCGGGTTGCCGATGGCGATGTCGAACTCACCGTGCGGCAACGGCGTCTCGCGGAAGTCGGCGTGCTGGACGCCCGATTCCGGATACAGCAGGCGGGCGATGCGGGCGCTAACGCCGTCCATCTCGACGCCGCGGTATTGGCTGTTGTCGGCCAAGTCCGATGGCATCATACCGAGGAAGTGACCGACGCCCATCCCCGGCTCGAAGACGGTGCCCCCCTCAAACCCCAGGCGGCGCATCGCGTCCCACATACCCCGCACCACCGGCTCCGCCGTGTAGTGCGCGTACTGGATGCTGCGCTCCGCGGTCTCGTATTCCTCCGGCGTCAGCACCTGCTCCAGCTCGGAGCCTACCTGCGCCAGATCGCGGTTGAACAGTCCCGTTTTCGGATCGCGGAACGCTCCTTTCAGGCCGCCCCAACCCACGTATTTCACCAGCGTTTCTTGCTGCGCGCGGGTCGCGGCATCGCCGGCGGCCGTCAGCGCGTTCGCCAACTTGATCGCGGCAAGGTTGTCGCGCGCCTTTTGCGTCGGCCCCCGGCCCTCCGCTAGGTCGCCCGGCTCGATCGAGAAGTTGGTGCCCTTGACGTCAGCATCCGGCCGCTTTGCGGCAGGTCGTCGGGGGGCTCGGCCATCGCCGGGTCCGGCGGCTGCTGGAACTCGATCAGCATCGCCCTCACGATCTCCTGCGCCTCCTGGTCGGCTTGCATCGTCGGCCGGCCGTCCTTCCCCTTCGGCGCCCGGGCGGTCAGCTGGTCGTACAGCGTCTTCGCCTCCGCGCACTTCTGGTTCACGAACTGCTCCAGCTTCCCCTCCCGCTGGAGTTGCCTCATCTCCGCGGGGGCCTGCTCCTGCATCGCCAGGAGGAACGGGACTCGAAACTGCATTGTCAGCCTCCGGTCGCGGGGTCCGCTCGGGCTTGCCCTGCTCCATGCGGGCCAGCTCCGCCGTCACAGCCGCGTCATTGTCCATGCCGTGCGGGTCGAAGCCCGGGTATTCCCGGACGAGGTTGTAGAGGTAGCGCAGGTAGGGCCGGGCTCCCTCGCCGAGGTCCTCCAGCATCCGCGCCGCGTAGTCGGCGAACTTCCGGGCGCCGGCCTCGATATGGTAGCCGGCGAGCGCGATCCCATCTTGCACGATGGTCGGGTCGAACCCGGAGTTGAGCCGGCCCAGCCGCTCCCGCAGCCGCGCGCGCGCCGCGTCGGCGGCCTCCTTGGTGAACGTCTTGTTGGCGTCTCCCCACCCTTCGCCCGGGCTAGTTGACGCCTCGGGGCCCTTACTTGACGCCTTGGCCCCCTCACTTGACGCCTTGGGCTCCTCAGTCAACGCCTCGGGGCCCTGAGTCAACGCCTCGGGCTGCGCCGGCGCTTCCTGCGGGGACTCTGCCGACGGCTCCGGCTTGGCCCGGGCACCCTCCGGCGCTACCGGATCAAACTCCGGTCCGCCGGCGCGGACACCCTCGTAGCGGACGCTGCCGTTCGGGCCGCGCGTCGGGCGCAGTTCCACAGGCTCGGTGACGCGGACGCCGTCCTCCAAATACGAGCGGACGCCGTCCGCGTCGGCATAGAGCGGCCGACCGTCGCGGTTCTCGCCCAGGAAAGTCTCGCCCTCCCGCGGCGGCGGATGCTGGCGCGCCGTCGGCGTCTCGCCAGTCGTCAAGGAATCCTTGCGACCTTCCGGGGCCTCCGGTTCCGGGGCTCTCTTATCGGGCGCACCCTCCGCGCGATCCGTCAATACGCTGGCCGGGATATTGGCTTGCCGCAGCGCTCGGTCAACAAACGCCTGCGCGCCGTCATGGCCCCACACATTGGCTACTGCATCCAGCGCCCCACGCACCTCCGCCAGGGCTCGTGCGCGCTCGCTCGGATACTCCTGGAGGAACTTCTGCCACTCAGCCTCCCCCTCGAAACGGGTCTCGCCGTTGTCGCGCGCGTCGTCCAGCGTGTGCAGGTACCGCAGTTGGTGCTTCAGGCCATCCACCGTGGCGTTCGCCAGCGCACGCTGCGCTTCGGGCGTGGCGGGATCGGAACCGAACGGCGTCGTGCCTTGCTCCTCCAACTCGGTCAACCGCGCCGGGTCGATCGGCGGCGGCCACACCGCCTTTCCTTTGGAGGCCGACGGCGGCGGCGGAATGTCGGCGATCGACACAGGCTGCTCAGCGGCCGTCTCCGGCTGCCGCGCCCACTCCATACGACCGCTCTCGATGGCCGAGCGCAGCGCGGTCTCCAGCTCGCCGCGGTTGGCGCCCTGGATCGGCATGTTCTGCGCGAAGCCCGGGCCTCGCGGCCACTCGACGTAGAGGTGGTTGCCCAGGACGCCGCCGCCGGCCGAGCCGACGTTGCGGTGAACCTCGAACGCATAGGGCCCGATGGTCAGCGTGTGGCCGGTCGGGTCGAACGACGTGCCGCCAGGGTTCTTCTTCCACTCGGCGGGGAGCGACGCGGCTTCCTCGGGAGCCGGGGACTCTGCCGTCGCCGGCGGTTCGGGCTGATCCGTCGGCGCCGGCGGCGCGCCCTGGTCGGCTTCCTTCTCGGGCGCTTCGCGCGGCCCGGCTCCCTCCGGCGCCGCCTCGGCGGGGGGCGCCTCTGGCGGCCGCGCTCCTACCGGCGGCCGCGGGCGCGGGGCGGCGGCCTGCATAGCATCCACCGCAGCCTTGCCGCGTGGCGTCGTGGGGCCCTTGGGCGCCGGCGGCGCTGCACCCTCGGCAGGAGGCGGCGGTGGGGGCGGCGGCGGCTCTGGTGCGGGCGGCGGGGCTTCGGCGGCCGGCGGCGGCTCGCCGGGGCGCGCGGCCCCCTCCGGCGCCGGCAGCCCCCGCTGTGCGGGCGGTTCGCGCCAGTCGCCCATCGGCCACAGCGTGTCGGGAGTGACGCCCCACTCGCTCGCTTCCGGGCCGGGCGCCCCGTCCTTGGCCGCGCCCGATCGCCGCCGCAGCATCATGCCCACTCCGGGCACAATCAGGCCGGCGACGAACCCCTCCAACGCCGACGAGCCCGTGCCCTCCAGCAGCGGCTGGTTTGGGTCCACCATCTCGCGATTGACGAAGTTGTCGGCGAACTTGGCGAGAGCGTTGAAGGTTCCGAACTCCACGCCGTGCTTGCCGAGGTTCACGATCGTGTCGACGAACGCGCCCCGCAAGGGCACCGGGATCGTCGCCATCAACCGCGCCACCGGCACGCCCATCAGCGTCGCCTGCGTCAGCGCCGACGTCCGCGCCGCGGCGATCGCCTGTTCGTCGCTCGCACCCTTCGCCTTGGCGTTGGTGTAGGTGGAGTCGTACGACTGCGAGCCGATCACCAGCGCGCCGCCGCCGACCGCGCCCAGCGGACCGCCCAGCACGCCACCCGCCGCGGCCGAGCCGATGATGAGAGGCAGGCCGCCGGCCATCCGAAGCGCGCCGGTCAGAACCCCCTCGTCTTCCGGAGCAACATGGAACGTGCGCTGCCCGAACTCTTTCACCGCCTCGCCGGCTCGCACCAGAGCATTGTCGGGCTCTGCCGGCGTCGGCGCCGGCGGCTGCATGTCGGGCAGCCCGAATGGCCGCGGGGTCGCCCCAGCAAGGTTGACCTGATACGGACCGACGGCCTGCGGCTTGCGCATGTCGACGGAAGCCATGTCGCCCATGGAAGCCGTGTCCGCTGCCCCCAGGCGGACTCCGCCGTAGTCCAGCGGCAACGGTTCCACGCCCGGCGGCTTGCCATCTTCCCAGGGAGCGGTCGGTCCCATACCCGGCGCCGCCGGCGCATTGCCCAAGCGCGCCGTGATCGGCGGCGTCACGTTGGTCCGCGGCGGAATGACGGAGAACACCTGACGACGCGCTTCCGCTCGCTGCTCGGGGGTCATGTGCTGGTAGCCCAGCACGTCCTCCTGCTCCGGCACCGGCTGGCCGGCATCGACGCGGGCGATGACATTCAGCGCGCCGCGGATGAGGTCCTGTCCCCCGTGCTGAATCGCGCGCCCGAGGCCGGCAAGAGCCGATCCGGTCGGGACGACCGCCCCCTCACCGAGCGCCGCCAACTGGCTGGCGGTGCTGGGCAGTCCCCAGCGGCTGCCCTCGCCCGATGCTGGCGTCTGCGCCACCTCGGTGCCGGCCAAGTCCGCAGCTTGCCCTCCCTGCAACGGCGCCGGAGCGGCTGCTGACGGCGCTGCGGCCGCCTTTGGCGGAGGCGGGATGGAGAGGATGTCCACCTTCTCGCCGGCGCCCTTCTCTCTTTTCGCCGGCGGCGGGGGGATCGCCAGGATGTCGACCGGCGCGGTCGCCTGTCCCTTGGCCGCGGCAAGGTGAACCCCATTGCCACCACGCCAAGGCTCGCCGCGCAGCCGGTCGTAGTGGGCGCTCACGCGCCGTAGGTAGTCCGGGTTGAAATTGCCTGCGGGCCCCGCGTTGTAGGCCATGCTGGCCAAGCCGGGATCGTTGAACTCGTCGAGCATCCGCCGGAGATAGGCAGTGCCTCCGAAGATGTTCTGGCGCGGGTCCAGCCGATCCTCGACGCCGGTCTCGTCCGCAGCGGCGGACTGGAGCTGCATCAGCCCGAGCGATCGCCCGCTGTCGCCGACGGCGAGCGGGTTCATGGTGCTCTCTTGGAGAGCGTGCGCCTTCACCCACCGCGGGTCCAGGTCGTACAGCGCCGCCGCTTCCTCGAAGAGGTCGTCGTAGGCGTTCGGGTCGTAGGAGTCTGCCATCAGAGGAACGGCCTCAGCCCGCGCTGCTTGATCTGGTCATTCAGATACTGCCGGTTCTCCGGCGTGTCGCCGTTCTGTTTCAACCACTGCTGCGCCTCGGTCTGCTCGGCGGCGGACGGCTCGCGCAGCGCGGGCGTCGCTTTCGCCGGAGGCGGCGCTGCTGCCGCCGGCGCCGCGCCTGCGGTGGGCGCCGCGCCCTGGCCACCGCCAGCGGCCGCGTGCCCCTTGAGGTATTCGGCGATGAGATCGTCCACCTTCGCCTTCCCCGTCCACAGCCGCGGGTCTTTCGCTGCCGAAGCCATAGCCGTGCGGATCGCGGCCTCCTTGAAGCCCTGTTGCTTGAGATCGGCTTCGCGCTGCTTCGCTTCCGCGCTGGCCAGCCAGCGGGCGGCGTTGGCTTCGAACTTGCGCGTGTCCAAGGCCAGCCGATCGCGAGCAACGCCGGTCTGGCTATCCGTGCGGTAGGTCGACGCATCCGCTCGAATCAGCGCCGCCTCGATCGTTGCTTGCGTCCGCATGTCGACGCCATCGCGTTGCATCTGCATGCGCAGGATTGCCAGTCGCTGGTTCAGGTCTTGGCCGCTGGCCTTCAGGTTGACCATCAAGTCGCGATACTTGGCGAGGTTCTCCACGTTGCCGGCGTAGGCTTCGGCGCGCGTGTTCGACGCATCGGCCATCCGCTCGCGATACGCCGCGGTGTCGTCCGCCATCGCCGCGCGCAGCGCCGCCTGCTCCTGCTGCTGCTGCTGGTGCTGCAACGCGCTCGCCCCCGTCGTCATCGCAGCGCCCAACGACTCACCGAAGCCGCCCGTCTTCGTCGGCTGCAAGAACGCCCCGGCGGCGGCCAGCATCGGCACATTCACGCCGCTGCTCTGCTGCCGAACCTGCCCGAGCAGATCGGAAGCGCTCGTCGGCGATCGGCGTGCGGCGACCAGCGCCTGCGCCGCCGCCTGCAACCGCTGCGTCTGCTCGGCCGGCGTCTGCGGCGCCGCCAGCGCGCCGGCGAGCGCACCCGCCGGCTGCTGGTGATTCCAGTTGGGGTCGGCCGTCTGATCCAGGATCGCCCGCAACGCCGGCGGGTAGGCGCCCTGATCCGGCGTCGTCTCGGGGTCGACGTTCTGCGGGCTGCCGAGGAACGGAGCGAGTGCGCCGGTCACTTGCTGCCTCGCCGGCGGCGCGGCGCAACCTCACCGCCCGCCCGGAAGCCCAGCCCCTTCGCGCCCACAGCCGTGCCCAGGAAGCTCGCCAGCGGCGACGGCGAGTAGGCCGCCGACGTCGCCGGCGCCAGCCCGACCGTCTGTTGGTTGGAGTTCACCGGCAGCCCGCGGATGATGTTCGAGAGGAAGGCGAGGTTCTGGTACGGCCACTGCTGCTGCGCGTTGAAATTCGACCGGTCGGCGTCGATCCGCTTCTGCTCCAGCGTGTCCTGCGCTTGCCCGGTCGCCGCCACCTGCCCGGTGTCCGCCGCGCCCAACTGCTGGCGCAGCGCGCCCAGCTGCCCGATCTGCGCACCCGCCGTTTGCTGCTGCTGCTTCGTCGCCAGCGCGGCGTTGAGCGCGCCCTGGTAGCCGGACTGGAGCACGCCCGCGGTGGCGTCGTTCAACCCCTTCTGCTGGTCCCGCACGAGGTTGGCGGTCATCTGCATCTCCTGCGGCGACCGCGACTGGCCGGCGGAGATGTACCGGCTTTCGATGCCGGGCAGCAAGTTGTTGAACAGGTTGCGGTTGGACTCATCCGCCAGAGCGCCGACGACATTGTGCAGGTAGGGGCTCATGAACCCCTGGATGTCCGACTCGTTCACCGGCGTGCCCGCCGCCCCCGTCAGCGCTTCGCCCCAGCCGACATTCGGCTGCCACTGCCCAGTGCCACCGAGCGCCATGTCCCACGACCTCTGCGTCGCATCGGACGGCGATGCCACTTCCTGGCCCGGGAACGGGGTGTAGGGCGTCTGCGCCACGTTGGCCGCCGCACCCGCGGTGTTGGCGACGTACTGCTGGAGCCACAGCGGAAAGGACTGCGACGAGTCGGACGCGGTCGGAACGCCTGGAACGGGAGCCCCCTGAAACAAAAATGATGTTACTCCGGCCATTACTTCCGTCCTTCCATGGAAGCACCTGACATGATGCAGTGCTGGCTACCCATGTTTCCAGTTGTGATAGAACTGGACCATCGCCCTCTCCTTGTCGCAAGGAACCGCGCTCGGTATTCTGGATCGGCGTGACGATTACGCATGGAAGCGGCAATTTTGTTGCGGGCTTCCGGATTCTGCATGCGCTTTTTTTGTCGTTCGGACTGGCCCTCCCGAACGCCGGGACGCTCCAATGCCACCGCCTGCCCTGCCGCCTGCCTAGCCACATACATTGGATCGCTCCGCTGCTGGAACGCGACCTCTCGAAGGTGCGCGCGTCGCGCGGGATCAGCCATCCTTTTCTTGGCTTTTTCAGACAAAGCCGCTCTGGCTTCCGGAGAGGAGAGCTGCCGAATGGTCGCGTCGCGCAGCTTTTGTTTTGTCGCATCGCTAAGCGGGGGCCGCGGACGATCAGCGGCCGCCGCTCGCATCTTTGCTCGATATTCCGGCGACTGCTGGATGATGCGCATCTTCTCGCGTTTGGCCTCGGTCCATGGCTTGCCTTTATGGGACGCGGATGCCTTTGCCTTCGCCGCGTCGCTCCAGCGCTCGTTTGGCTCACCACCGTGCGTACGGTTAAAACCGGCGGGGCACACTGTCTGAAATTGCTCGATGAACAGCTTTTCGGCCCAGCCGGCGTCAACCCGAGAGTTGGCAATAAAAAGGTCCTCAAGGGCAAAGTGATCGGTTCCGAACTCTCGGATTGCTTGGTGGAACGGCGTGTTCAAACGGCCAGAACGCGCGTGGTGCACATGCTGCGTCCACCGTTCGACGGACGTCTTACAGGTCACGCCGACGTATCGGCGCCCGCTTGCGCCGCAGGTGACAACATACACGACCATCCGACCGTCCTTGGGGGGTGCCTTCACGAGGCACCTCCCAGGCTGCGCATCAGCCGCTCCGGGTCCACCTTTTTTTGAACAACTCGGGGCGATCCGGCCGCCTGAGCCACGTTTTTCCGCCACCGATCGAGCACGGCCGCGCCCGCTTTGTTGTCGCCATTTCCCAGCCGAGAAACTGTCGTCGCATCGACCACAAACTCACCCTGCGAAAGCCGAGCGGGGATTCGGTCCGCTTGTCCGTCTCCAGGACCCTCCACATAGTGCTGCCCGGCGTCCGTCGAGAACACCGACGACGGCGAACCACCCTCGGCAAACCCGTAGGATTTCAGCGAGTTGTTGGCGAAGAACGTCTTCTCCGGGCCGCCGTAGGTCCAATAGGACGGCGTCTGCGACGTATAGGGGTTGACCGCCGTCCGACCGGGCACCGCCGTGTTGAGCGGCTGGTTCCACGTCGGCCCCAGGTTGCCCGCCACCGAGGCCGGCCCCGGCAGCGCGGGCTTCTTGGCGCCGCCGCTGCCGAGCGCCGCCAGCGCGGCCAGCGCCAGCGCGGTGCCCGACAGCCCCTTGTTGCCGCTGGCCGCGGCCGCTCCCAGCGGGCCTCCCCCGCGCCCCGATGCCGTCTCGCTCATCGCCTGCGTGGTCGCGGTGTCGTTCGACCGCAGCGTATCGAGCAGCCCCTGGTTGGCTGGATTTTCAGCCGTCGTCGGCATGTCGGTCGAAGGGGCGGTCTGCATGCCGTAGCCGTAGCCGCCGAGTGCCCCCATGCCGGCGCCGACCAGCGGGTCCAGCCCCAGCAGCTTGTTGCCGCCGGCGCCGAGCACGCCGCCGATCAAGGCGTTCGCCACCGGCCCCGAGACGCCGAGATACTGCGCGAGCGGCCCATTGGCGCCGCCGAATGCCCCCATCGCGCCGCCGGTCACGCCGCCGACCAGCGCCTGCTTCAACGGGTTCTGCCCCGTCAGCGCGCCGCCCAGCCCACCGGCCGCCGCACCTTCGAGCGCCGGAAGCAGGATGCTCCCCGCGCCGGACGAACCCAGCTTTGTCGCCGCGTCGATCAGTGCGCCGAACATGCGTCCTCACCCTGGCTGCCGAAGACGGCGCGGATGCCGTCCAGATTGTCCATCGCCTCGCGCATGATCAGCGCGGGATCGCACTCCAGCCGCATCCGGCGCAGCCGCCGCCACCGATCCAGGTTGAACGGCTCGCCGACGCAGTAGTCGAAGAGCTGCGCAGCTTCCTCGGCATTGTCCAGGTCGGTCGTCTGGAAGTGCAGCCCGTCGATCGCCCATAGCTTGCGCGCGTATTCGACCATGCCCGAGGGGTCCAACCCGATCCGGCGAAGGCTCGCCTCCACCGCCGCAACCGGTCGATGGATCACCACCACGCGCACGCCGGGCACCGCCACCTCATCCCAGATCAGGCCGAGCGCGGTGTCGACCGCGGCCGCGCCGTGCTGGCGGAAGAACGGCGCCACCTCGGCGCGCGAGCGCCACAGGCGCGACGGATCGTGCGGGCACGGGCGCCGGTCCGTCGAAAGGAACTGCGACAGCCAGTAGGTGTTGCTCCGCGGCAGCCCGAGAACGACGTAGGGGATCATGCTCCCTCCTGACCAAGGTAGGGTTGCAGCGCGCCTCCTTGCATGGCGCGCACCGCGTCCGCGATCGCCAGGGCGTGGGCGAGGATGCCTTGCAGCGGATCGCCGCTCTCGACCGGGCCGCCCTCGGCATACCCACCCTTGCCGACCGGGTCATCCGCGCGCTCCTGGTCGCCCACTGGATCGCCGGCCTCTTGCGTGCCGGGCCCCACCGACGACCCGACGGCGTCCCTTTCGATCGACGAAGACACGCTACCGCCGCCCAGTCCAAGAATGTCGGCCAGCGCGCCCCGCCCCGCTGCCACGGTGTTCCCGGTCGACGGGGCTTGGCCGGTCGCGGCCGCGACGCCCAGGTTCACAATGCCCAGCGGGCCGCCGAGCACCGTGCTCAGGCCGGACCCGATTGCCTTGGCGAAATCCCCCAGATTGTCGACGGAGCCATACCCCATGTTGCCCTGGTTCGTGTCCATGTTGCCGGGCGCGAACAGGTTGGGGTCATACCAGTTGGTGGCGGCGCCGCTCATCCGACGTCGCCTTCCGGCATGTGGCTCTCGGCGGTCGTTGTCGTGCAGGGGCGCATGGGCGGCTCACCATCGGGCATGAGGCGGACGACTGCCGACCGCCCAGGGCCAACACGGCGCGGACCCTATCACAGCGCGCAGAATTTTCCAAAGAAGCTATTGACAGGACGGCGCGTTGCGAGGGAGAGGCGTCCTCTTGCGATCCGCGAGCGCCGCCACGAGATTCCCAGTGAGTGCTGGCGCTCCGCTCTCGATCGAGTAGTATAGGCGGGCTGAAAGACGTTGGAGCGTCCCCCAGCCCTAATCAATTCGACCTTGTCGGAGGCCGTAATGACTGAATACGACGATCGCACGATAGCCCGGTTCTGGTCAAAGGTAGCCCGCGGGGGCGCCGATCAATGTTGGCTATGGACCGCGATGCGCGACGGGAATGGCTATGGACGGTTTCGAGTGCGGAACCCCCGCCGTCTCGTTCGGGCTCACGTCTTTTCGTATCAAGTCGAGCGCGGCCGCACGCATGGCCTGATGGTCTGCCATAGCTGCGACAATCCCGGCTGTTGCAATCCCGCGCATCTATGGCTTGGCAAAAATGCGGACAACATGGCCGATATGGTCCGCAAGGGGCGGCAGGCCCGGCGCGATACCAGCGGGGGAAAGAACGGCAACGCGAAACTGACTGCGGAACAAGTGGCGACGATCCGATCCCAGATCGGCGCCGGCGACAACAACACAGTGATCGCCGCCCGGTTTGGCGTCACCCATTCGATGATCAGCCGCATTCGGCTGGGGCTCTCGTGGGCGCTCCCATCAGCGGTGCCGGGCTAGTACGTCCTCGATATCACGAATCAGCCTGTCGGCTGAAGGAGCGCGCGCGACCGCGCTGGCCAGCGATCCGTAGTGCATCTCCAGGCATCGCAGCAGCACTTCCTTGATAGCGGCTTCGTCGGGAGAATGCCGCAGGGCGGAAGTGGCGTACGTGTTTTCCAAGGCGCGCTCCTTGGCTTCGAAATGGCGTTCGATCTGCTCAAGGGGCCATTCGCCGCGCCGAATGCTCTTCAATTGCTCGCGGTTACGTTCAAGGTCAAGGTCCTGTTCCACCATAATCTGCTCGACCTCATCGAGCAGTCGTACGACATGGTAAGCAAATTTCACATCGTAGCCGTGCTTCGCGATATTGGCCTCGCGCTCTGGGTTGCTGGCGTTCACCTTCCCCCTGATCTTGTGCATCTGCGAGTAGGCATAGCCGCGGAACTTGTGCCACGCGCCTTTGTGCAGGAACAGTTTTCGGTTCTCGCGGATGGTCTCGCCCACCTGTGTCGAGTGCATGACGCAGCGCCTGGGTGTGAAGAGGCTGTCGATCATGTTCGGATTGCATTCCATGCACAGTTGAAACTGCCGCACGATGCTGAACACCTGAAAATCGTAGATCGTCGTCCGGCCGTCCGGCATCGTGACGTGATGCTGCTGCCACTGATCGAAGCGTTCCTTGGGCTTGCCGAAGCCGATGATCTCGCCAGCCAAATGCGGGAACACCACATCCTTTGGCGGCATGCAGATGCCGTAGACATCCACGTCCGATGACTCGCTCGACACGCCGTAGGAGACGCTGCCCATCTGCGTCAAGTAGATGGTATTGTCCACGAGCCAGCGTGGCGGATGAATAACGCCCGCCGAACGGAGTTTTTGGAGAATCATAGTGTTTCCTCCCCAAGCGCCGGAGCCGCGCCGTCGAAGATCACTGCCTCCCGGTTGGTGACGGACCCGAACCGCGGCATATCCATCCTGACGATCTGCGATCGCTGGACCATTTCGCCTGACGGCGGCCGATGCTTCTCCGGGATCGCGGCAATCTCGTCAGGGGTAAATTCTCGCAAGATCGTCTCGCGCCTGACAAAAGTGCCGCGCTTAAAGAACTCCGGGTAATCGTTGAAATTGATGCCTTTTGCGAAAAGCATTTCCTGCATTTCCGGACCGCTTTTGTGGTCCAGTGCGTTGTGCGAATACACCGAGCGCGCCGCCATACTGACCGCGTTCTTGGTAGCATCTTGCTCCCGCCATAGAAAGACGTTTGCCGCCTCTGTTCGGGTTGGGAGTTGGAAGACGCGGCAATCGAAGTGTGGCTTGCGCGCCGCCCACTCGGGCAGCACGCGATGGACCTCCCAGCCGAAGATTGCGGTCGCCAAAGAGGCCAGAACGCTGGTCATTTTGACCACGCGACGGTCGAAGAAGATGGAGCTATCTGCCCGGTCGGCTTGCCACACCAGCGAGATTTCATCGCTCTGCGTGTAACCGATGCGGGCATGTGTCTCTTCGACGAGCGCTTGCGTGGTGTTGACCATGCACTCGACCATGCGGCTATCGAAAGGGCGCGCCATTCCTCGGGTGAAAGCTGAGAAGTTGCGCCCGTCGATGCGGGCGTAGACCGGCAGCATCGGCAAGAATCGGCGCGCGGTTTCCTGCGCCTCATATCCCTTCATGCGGTCGCCAAGATTGTCGCCCATGACACGCTCCGGTGGTATCGCGTGGCGTTCTTATCGGACACATGCGACGCCGTCCACCCGCAATCGGGACGTTCCTCGCTCGCATGCGGGGCCAGTATTCTTGTTGCGGAGCGGCCTGCGCTATGAAGTGATACGGGCCTTGGCTCTACTGGTCGGGCGAGCTGACGCCCTAAGCGGCCACAGGTCGGACGGAACGGCGGTATCCGTCCGACCTGCTTCCCCCGCCACCCCGGCGCGACACTACTGCGCGGCCCCACCTACCGCAACACAACCCTCGTCGGAACATCGCGCTCGGCGGCCGTTCCGCTATTGCGCCTCGCAATTCCCCATGCGATACCACCGGCGTGCTTGTCACTCGCGCGCCTCGGCGGCTTTCAGGGGCGGGGCCTTGCCATGAACGATGCTACGACGCCGCGGCAGACGGTTGTCGCGTCCAACTTCCCTGATTTCGCCCATAAGGTGCAGCAGCAGTTCGAGCGCCTGACTGGCGCCGGACCCGTCTTCCGCTCGGCGGTTGATCCGATGAAGCTGTGGGACTGCTACCTCGACAGTTTCCCCGCCGGCACCAATGGCGTGTTCCGCAAGCGGCGCGAGCACGATTGCTCGTGCTGCCGCCAATTCATCCGCTCCGTCGGCAATGTCGTCGGTATCCGCGATGGCCAGATCGTCACGCTGTGGGACCTGCCCAAGGCGCCGGCCGCGTCGTACGCCACCGTTGCCGCCGCGATGGCCACGCTGGTGCGCCAGCACGCGATCGCCGACATTTTCCTGGCGCCGCAGGCAAAGCTGGGGCAGCCCAAGACGTACGAGGAGACCGAGACGTTCCCGCGGGTCTGGCACCACTTCCACGCGACCGCCAACAACTCCCTGGTCCAGGCCGCGAAGAACATCCCGACGATGCTGGGCGCCGCGCGGACGCACCGCGATGTGCTGCTCCGTACGCTGCGGGAAATCCCCGCCGCCGCGGTCGACAAGCTGCTGGAGGCGATCCGCGGCAACCGCGTTTACCGGGGCGAGGATAGCCGCCACGCGCTGGAAATCCTGCGCCGGCTGTACGACGAGGCGCCCGCTGATGCCCTGGAGACCATGACGTGGCTCTGGGCGGCCGAGCATGGGCCCCGCACGGCTATGCTGCGCAACAGCGCCATCGGAACCCTCCTGGTTGATCTCAGCCGCGACGTGCCGCTGGACACGGCGCTGCGCGCCTACGAGCGGGTGACGGACCCGACTTCGTACCGGCGCTCGTCGGCCCCGGTTTCGACACGCATGGTCGATGCGGCGCGTGCCGCGGTCGCGGACCTTGGGCTGACCGCCGCGCTGGAGCGCCGCTACGCCACGCTCGCTGACGTGTCGGTCAACGATGTGCTCTATGCCGACCGGCGCGCGCGGCGCGCCATGGCCGGCGACGCTTTCGCCGCGGTCGCTGCCGCCGCGCCGGCGCCGAAGCTGGACAACGTGCCGGAAGTCTCGATGGAGGCGTTCCTCGCGGACGTGCTGCCGCGGGCGACGCTGGTGGAAGCCCTGGTGGAGCCGACGCATGCCAGCCATTTCGTCAGCTTGATCGCGCCGGAACACAAGGACGCCGGCCGCCTCTTTGCGTGGCCCAACGGGTTCAGCTGGAGCTATGCCGGCGACGTCACCGACTCAATCAAGGAGCGCGTGAAGCGCGCCGGCGGCAGCGTCGTCGGCGATCTGTGCTGCCGGCTGGCGTGGTTCAACTACGACGATCTGGACCTCCACATGGTCGAGCCCCGCGGCTCGTCGATCTATTACGGGAACAAGCAATCGGAGCGCTCCGGCGGCCATCTGGATGTGGACATGAACGCGGGCTTCGGCAAAACCCGGTCTCCGGTGGAGAACATCGTCTACCGGGCCCGGCGCACGATGCCGTACGGTCGCTATCAGCTGCGGGTCCACCAATTCTGCCTGCGCGACCGCGACGACGTCGGCTTCGAGGTCGAGATCGACGTGTTGGGCACCGTGCACTATTTCCGGCATGACAAGGCGGTGCGCCAGAACGAGATCGTGGATGTCGCCGAGTTCGAAGTGTCGGGCCAGGACGGCGGCTTGCGGCTGCTGACCGATCTGCCCACGACCGCGCGGCCGCGCACGGTCTGGGGGATCGACAGCGGCCGGTTCCACCCGGTGCATGCGATCATGTTCTCCCCGAACCACTGGGGCGACGTCGGCGCCGGGTTGCGGCACCTGTTCTTCATGCTGGACAACTGCCGTAACGACGGCTCGGCCCGGGGCTTCTACACCGAGTTCCTGGCACCCGAGCTGCATGCCCACCGCAAGGTGCTGGAGCAGGTCGGGGCGCGGATGCGCACCACAGAGCAACCCGACCAGCTCAGCGGCTTGGGGTTCACCAACGCCCGCGGCGACAGCCTCGTCGTGCGGGTGACCACCGATTCCACCCGTGTCGTCCGGGTCCGGTTCTGACGGCAACAACCAAGGAGACCGCCATGTTCGAGAAGGCTTCACGGCGCAAGCTGCGCTTCCAAACCCCCAAGGGTACCCTGTTCGTCGAGGACCTGTGGGACCTGCCACTGACGGCGCCGCCTGGGCGCGCGAGCCTGGACGCGATCGCGATCGACCTGCACCACCAGACATCGGTGGCCCCCGTGTCGTTCGTCAATGCCGGCGCCGGCGGCGATGACAACGCCGCGTTGGCGTTCGAGATCGTCAAGCATGTGATCCGCGTGCGGCAGGAAGAAGCCGCGGCTGCCGGCGCCGCCAAGGCGCGGGCCGACGAGAAGCAGCGTCTGCTGGCGATCCTGGATCGGCGCGAGACCGCCGATCTGGAGCAGCTGTCCGCGGACGACCTGCGCGCGCGCATCGCCGCGCTCTAATCGACGGCGCCTACAAAGGTCGGCCCGGGGAACCGGGTCGGCTTTTTTGTGGGTTGGCCGATATCGGAAAACCGATATCGAGTATTTTCAATGTGGTGCGAGGGTCATCCTCCCCCGCTGCGTGCACACCTTCCGGAGCCACCGGCAATGGCCACACGTCTGCCCGCTGGCGAGCGGAGCAAGGACGGGTTGCGCAGCGAACTGCATTGCCCATTTCCGACGGGCTCAACCCTCCCCGGCTCAATACGGCTGTTCGGCGCCCGCGTCTAGATCACGTATCGCGCCAGCACGACCTTCGCGTTGAACTCCTCGGCCCATCGCTCCCAGGTCTCGAAATCGTCAGGGGACGGCGGCTGCACCGCCAGCACCGCCGGCAGCGCGTTCACCGAGCGCGCCCACTGCCGCCAGTCCAGGCCCAGCCGCATCGCCGGGATTGTGCCGAACGGCGCCATGTTCCATCCCATTTCCGAGGTCCATCGCTCCACCGTCAGGAAGCGCGGGTCGATCGCCAGGATGCCGGCGGTGCCCGCCGTGGTGGTTGGTGTCGGCGCCGGCGGCGGAGTGGGCGGCCGCGGGGTCGGCCATGTGATCGGCAGCGCGTCCAACCCGACGGCATAAAGCCCCCGCAGCACGCGGCGATCTGGCGCGGCCGGTGGCGCGGGGTTGCCGAACGGCGGCGGCATCTTCCGCCATTGGAGCCTCGGCGCCACCTCCAGTTCGTTGGGCCACCCGAGGACCACCATCCACGCCCGCTGCCGCGGTGGGGCTGGAGGGATCGCCTCGACGATGACGTACTGGACTGCCTTGCTGACGCTCTCGGCATTGTCCCGCGGGATGCCGACGCCGTATTGCAGCGCCTTGGCGACGCTCTCCGCGCTGTCGATGGGCGTGGCCACGGCGTATTGCAGCGCCTTGGCCACTTCCTCGCCGGTTGGCGCCCCGGTGCGCTGCACCGTGCGGAACCGGGGATGCGGGGGAATCTCGTCGTCGAGCGCTACCCGAAGGCGAGGATCAAGCGGGTCCATGCGTCATGCGATCGACTTGAAGCCGAGGTTGAAGCCCGCGGCATTCAGGTCCGCCACCGCCCAGGCCACGCCGGTGTTCGGGTTGGTGTCCCAGGCGTAGGTGATCCGCTGCCACGACAGATCGAGCGCGGTCGTCGACCCGAAGAAATCGCTGCCCCCGGTGCGCACGCTGGCCTGGATGTTCTGTGGCCCGGTAAGGCCGCCGGCGGCACGCAGCGTGGTGATCGCCGTGAGAATGCCGTACGCCCCCGTCGGGATCGACGTTGCCGTGTACTGCTGCACGGCGTTGGCCGAGGTGGTGTAGTTGGGGTCGGCATCGCTCGCCGTGTTGGCATTGACCTGCGAGACGGTGCCGGTCCACGACGTCGTGTTGCCCGCGCCGGAGCCGGCCTGGGTGATCAGCGACATGGCCCGCGTGTCCCGGGTCGACACGATCACTTCCGACCAGCAGGTGTAGGCGGTGCCGAGACCGAGCTGCGAGATCGACCCCAGCCGCATCTGCGACAGCGCGGTGACGCCATCGGTGGTCACGTTGCCCGAGTAGCTGAATACCAGACCGCCGTTCTGGTAGATCAGGATTTGCCCGGCGACCGCGTAGTTGATGTAGACGTCGACCTGCGCGAGGCTCCCGAACGAGAACATCGGACTCGTCGTGCCGAGGTTGGTGGTGGTGCCCGCGGAGTTGACCGTCTGCACCGCGAACGTCGTAGGCGGGATTGTGCCCACGCCCGCGGCGCCTGAATTAACGAGCTGGAGCCGGACGACGTTGTCGGAGGACAGCCACTGGAAAGGCGTCGCCGACCGGCTGTTGCTCAAGGCTCCGGCGGTCTGAAACTCTCCTACCTGGGCATGCGTCCAGAAAGTCGTCGCCGAGCTAGACCATGGCCGAGTCCCGAAGAACACGTTGGTCAGCACCGGGTTGTGGTTGTCCATGATGGACAACGAGTAGCGCGCATACCCGGAGCGGAAGGTGCCGGACGTCGTGTTGATGGCGACGCCCGGGCTCCCGAAGGTGACCAACCCCGTGTAGATGACGAAGTCGAGGTCTTCCTGGCCCGCGAAGAGAACGCCGGACGCCACCTGTTACCCCTGCACGGTGACCGTCTGGGGGATGACCTGCGCCTCGTCCCAGTCGGTGATGTGCAGCTCCAGGCGCGTGCCGGCGGCGTCGGTGTAGATGACGGTGACGTCGCTCCGGGCGGGGCGCACACCACCATTGGCGGCGGTCGGCGCGGTCGGATCGGGGTCGCCCTGCATGGCGACGAGCGTGAGGGTCCTGGTGTTCATCGGGTGCTCCTTACGGCAGTTCTTCGACCGTGACGCTCCCGCTCATCGTGAGGGCGCTGGCGGGGGCCTGATCGAGCGAGATGACGATAGCGCCGGAAAGGCCGCAGACGAAAGGCCGTCCGGGCGTCGGAGGCACCCACAGCGCGCCGTTGATGGTGTTGAACACGTCATCCCACAGATCGACCGCGGTGCCGCCGGTCGTTGCCTGCGTCGTGTCGTTGATGCGGGCAGTGATCGTCGCCGCCGCGTCGCCCGGGAGGATCGGCTTCACGGTGCCGGCGCTGCCCGCTGAGCCGGCGGTCACCACCGACGGCAGATACCGGATGCGCCAGCGCAGGTTCTGCACTGTCGTGCCCGTCACCTGCCCGATGTTGACCGACAGCAGCCCGAAAATCTTGGACGCGCCGGCATAGACCGCGATCAGGTCCTGCACCGCGGACACTGAGACGTTCTGGAAACCGACCGCGTAGATACGACCCGAGATCATAAAGCCCTCCTGTTACGACATACGCCGAGGGCCCGCGGGGCGCCCATGGCCGATGTTCTTGCCGGCTTGGTAGTTACCCCCCACGACGTCCGACTCAATGCGAAGACGGATGAGGCGGTTCGGCTGCGTCGGCGTGAAGCTGGTAAGCTGTTCCTGCGGCGTGTTCGCCACCAGCGGAATCGGAGCGGTCGATCCTTCAACCTCTGGCGCCCGCGCGTTCGCCGCGCTGATGACCGTCACCGACAGATCGCCATCCTGGATGAAGTCGGGCTCCAACTGCGAGAACGCCAGCCCCTGGTCGCCGGCAGGGTTGTCGCGCAGCGCGCCGAACCACGGCGTCTCGAAGTACGAGCGAACGGCGGTGCGTGCGGTCGGGGTGATCTTGTCGAACCCGTATTCGTGCATCCACAGCGGATACCCGGCGGCCTGCTGCGTCGGCTCGGCCATGATCGGGTAGCGGGTTCCCTGCGCAAAATAGCCCGCCGACCGGCCGCCGTCCGGCAGCTTGGTGTCGTACCAAGTGTTCTCGCGCAGGTTGAAGATCACGGCATGGGAGCACTCGGTGTTGCCGAACATCGGCGCGCAGAACCAGATTTCGCCGTAGCGCGGCACCTTGTAGGCCCATACCTTGCTCTCGAACCCGGGCGTCAGGTTGTTGAAGAACCAGTCCAGGTTCTGCCGGTTCGGCACCTCGGTGACCGTCCCGTTGAAGACCATGAACCGGTCGACGCCGCACCAGAAGTAGAGCCCGTCGTATTCGACCACGCAGTCGCTGGAAATGATCGACGATGACTGCGATGCGGTGGTGAAGGCGAAGGTGTTCAAGGACGGGTTGTAGACCGCGGTGATCACCTCGGACATGGACCAGAAGATTGCCGCCGGCGCCTGCGCACCGCCGCCGCGGATCGGTGCGCCCTGCACGATCTTCTGCGCCGACACCCGCGCGCTACCGGCGCCGGACGCGCCGCCCGTGACGCCGAGGTAGAGCGGCAGATTGGCGGCGCTCCACATCACCCACCCGTTGTTGTCGAACGCGAACACGTACGGCTGCACGCAGACGATGCCGCCGGAGATCGACGGCTGCGTCCATGTCCCGGTCGTCGGGGACGGATCGGAGAACGGCAACAGCGCCGCGGAGCCGTCGATTTGCCCAATCGCCGGGATCGCCTGGGTGGCGTCGGCAAGGTTGACGATGTCCGGGCTCCAGTGCGCGACGAGCTGCACCATGTTGCTGGTGGTGTCGAAGATCGCGTCCATCGTGAAGCCGACCTCCGGGCCGCCGACGAAATTCGACGGGGTCCGGTCGGTGGTGCTGATCAGCGTCCCTTCCTTGTCGATGACGACCTGCTGGATGCCCACGCTGGTGCCGACGTGGATGTAGATGAGGTTGTTGTAGTAGAAGCAGTGCACACGCCGCGGGATGCCATGCAACGTGTCGGTGATCTGGCGGAACCCGCCGATCTTGCGCGGGCGCCGCAGGCGGAACCGGCACCATTCGCCGTCCACATACTGGTCCGAGTCGAAGATCGTGCCATCGCGCTGAATGCCCGGCGGGAAGTCCAGCGCGAAGGGCTTGTCGTTCAACATCGGTCAGTTCCCGATCGCGAACCACTGGAAGCCGACCGACTGCGCGGCGCTGCCCCACACCGCGCATGTGCTCAGCCCCGGCGTCCCGGTGAAGATCGGATTGAGCGAGCCGGTGGCGGCGCCTCCCGTGATCGTGGCCATGACCGAGTAGACGTTGTTGGGGAACGGGATCGGGTAGGTGATCGAGCCCGAGCCGAGCGTCGTGCTCCCGCTGCCCCACTGGAACAGGAAGCCGCCGGCGAGGCGCAGGTAGCCGTTGCTGGCCGCGGACTGCGCGGCCGACGGCGTGCCGGGGTTCAACAACTCCCAGCGCGTGTTCGCAAGGTTGTAGCGGACCAGCACTTCGGCGTTGGCCGCCGGAATGTCGCCGGCCACCAAGGCTCCGCCGCCGAGCTTCGTGATCGTCCGCGCCGTCAGCCCATTCGGCGCAAAGGTCGGCGTCGTCGACGTGTTTGCGGCGCTGGCGCGGAACGCCAGGAGCAGCCCGTCGTAGACCGCCACGACCGCGGGCGCGTAGGTGGCGGTGATCGCGTCCGCGGTGCCGCCGGCGGCCACCCACTGCACTTCGCGCGGGATGACGGAGACCATTTCCATCGTCGCGGTCACCGAGTTGTACCGGACGATGATCTCGGCATTCGCCCCGGGGATGTCCCCCGGCTTGAGAGCTTGGCCGCCGTTCTTGGTGATGGTGATGGCGCCGGCGGAGTTGACGTTGAGCGTGGGCGTCGTCGATGTGTTGGCGCCGGCGGCGCGGAACCCGATCAGGATGCCGTTCCGAATCTGGTTGTAGTCGTTGGCCGTGGTGACGGTGATCGCGTCGACCGTGCCGCCGGCGACGCCCCAGGTCAGCGGCGGCGCCGCGGGGTTCAGCAGCTCCCACCGGGTGTTGGCGAGATTGTAGCGCAGGATCAGTTCCGCGCCGGCGGCTGGGATGTCGCTCACCTGGAGCGCGTCGCCGCCGTTCCGCGTGATCGTCTTGGCCCCCAGGCCGTCGACATTCAGCGTCGGCGTGGTCGAGGACGATGCCGCGGCGGCGCGCAGCCACACCAGAAGGCCGTCCGAGAGCGCCGTGACGGGCGGCGTGTAGGTGGCGGTGAGCGCATTCGCCGTGCCGCCGGCGACCGCCCAGGACGTGCCGGTGGCGCCCGCCGCGACGAAGAACGGCCACCAGTTGCCGTTGGCATCGGTCATCATCATGACGCTGCTGCCGGCCGGCACGATGAAGCTGGCGCCGGCCGTCAAGCCGTTGATGCTGTCGGTGCCCTGTGGCGTCCAGGTCACCGCGCCGCCCTGCGCATAGGCGCCGACGACGTACGTTTTTCCGAGGCTTGTCGTCAGCGGGAGCGTCATCGTCAGCGCGGCGGTGCAGACGAACATCGTGTTGGTGGAGGTGGTCGACAGGGCTTGGCTGGTCGACACGGTCGATTCGGTGAAGGTGGACTGCGTCAGGCCGAGGATCGTCAGCACCGCGGCTGCGGTAGCCGCCTCGAAAATCTGAATGCCAGTGGTGCCGCCGCCCAGGTTGATCAGCGCAGTGCCGGCGGTTCGAGACCCGGTGCCTCCCTGCGCGATCGGCAAAGTCCCGACGAGGAACCCGAGCGCCACCCACTGCGTCACGCTGCCGACAATGATGGCGTTCTCGCCGGGCAGGATGTTCAGCTCCACCTCGCCGTTGATCAGGTTGCCGCCGGAGGTCGCGAGAAGCACGTTCGCCGACGCGCTGCTGTTCTGGATCGCGCAGGAGAACCCCGTGCCGAGCGTCGCGAGCGTGCCGAGCTGCACCGTCACGTCGCTGGACCCGGTGAACTCCAGCAGTTTCATCCGGTCCGCGGCCGCGATCGTCCGGCTGCCGGTGAACGCCACCGCGCTCCAATCGACCTGGAGCTGCGAGCCCACCGCCTCCAGGCCGTAGCCGGCGAGCGCCGACGCAATGCCGCTGGAGCTGGTCGACGCAAGCTGATACGTGCGCCAGGACCCCGCCGTCGTCGTGTTGTCGGTCAGCACCAGCAGGTAGGAAACCGTCGTGGCGATCACCACGATCTGGTTGCCGTCGGCGTCCTTGATGGTGGTGGAGTTGGCGCCGACGTTGCTGATGATCGACACGCCGCCGAGCGAGCCCGTCGTCGCATCCGGCATGGTCACGCTGGTGCCCGTTGTCGTCGGATCGAGGTCGATCACCGCGGCGACCGTTGGCACGGCCGTCTGGCTGGCCTCCAGCGGCCATTGCAGCGCGACCGCTCCGCCGTCGAGGGTCAGCGGAAGATAGGACGGCTGAGCCGGGTTGACCGCGCTGCCGCCGAAGACTTGGGTGAACCCGCTCATACGGTGCTCCGCTTCGCCGTGCGATCATAGATTCGGTTGAAGTCCTGCTCGCCCAGCGCCGCTAGTTCGCGCTGCATGTCCTGGTCGAATTGCGCGGCCACCTGATAGTCCTGCAAAAACCGCGCGGCCTCGGCGAGGCAGCCATACAATAGCGCCGCCGGCGTCAACTGCGTCCAGAAATTCGTCTGGTTGGTGTCATCCAGCAGCCGCGGCAGCATGTAGCACAGCAGCGCCATAGGGTAGTTGGCGTCGGGCGTCGGCACCACCCACCAGTGGTTGATGTCCATCTCGGCGTAGAACTCTGGCTGGCCCGTGGCCGTGGAATCGGGCCAGTAGGTCCGGCAGTACTCCAGCGAGCGCGGATACAGCGGCGTCCAGGTGTTCCCTCCCGTGCCGGTGCCGATCGCCATGGATGTCGTCTTGCGCCAGCGGTCGGGCTTGGTCACTACGGGCAAGCCCAACTGCACGCTGTCGGTGGCGATCAGCGGCTCAATCGAGCCGAGCAACTGAGTGGCGTCCGCCAGCTTGCGCTCGGTCATGTTGATCAGCCGCGGGAGCTGGTCGAACACCGTCGGGTCAGTCAGCACCGAGCCGCCGCGCTCCAGGTAGCGCTGCATGTCCTGCTTGAGAGTCGCGAACGTCGTGTTGGTGGCCATTGGTCCAGTCCTACCTTCTCAAGTCCTAGGCGCCCTACTCGTCAAGGGGACACCCTCCTCAGATCACTTGAATCATCGGACGCCGCGCCGCCGACGACACCATTTGCCGCAGGTTGAGACGTGATGGCACAAAGGGACGCCAGGGCTCGCCCATCAGCTGGCGCAATTCCCCCTGCGAAAGCGCACGGTTGTAAATGCGCATGTTTTTTAGGTATCCGTCAAAGTATATGCTGTCGTTCCGATACACGCCGATTGAAATATTCGCGGTTGACGATGGCAACAACGGCGCCGTTGCCCACGTCAAGGACGGGGAATTAGACGCGATCAATACGCCGTCAATGTAGTATTTCAGCGTCACACCATCCCAGGTTCCTGCGATGAAATGCCATTTGAGGTCGGCGCGCGGGTCGTTGCCGCTGCCGGAGTTCCGGAACCCGCCAGACGCAAAAAATGAAAATCCGTCGAATACTGTGCCGCTCACATTCACGTTCAGCATGAATGGAATTGACGTTCCGTTGAAATCTTGACTTATCAAAACCCCATTGGTGGATGTGGAGTTCGCCTTCATCCAACAACACACTGTGATGTAGCCAGCGGTTAGGCTTGGAGTTTCCACATAATTCGACGACGTCGCGACGAACTTCAAGGCGCGTTCCGGCGCCCCTACTGTCCACACCTGTCCGTTCTTCAAGGTTCCGTTGCGGCGATACCCCGACGCATCATAGGCCCTCTGGCCACCGCCATCCGTGAGAGGCCATAGGGCTTGCAGCCCGCGCCCGAAATTATCGGTCGGATCAATCGTAGTGCCGATTGGCGGCGGGAAGGACCACGCCCTTGCGCGACGAAATGACATTGTCAGCTATTCGTGTAGTAAATGCCGGTATAAGTCTTCGTATGGTTTCCCTCAGTGCTGTCGAGGTTCTGCCCTGTGTAGTTCTGGAGCACGAACCCCCACTTGCGCGGCATTACCCCGCCGAACATAGACGCGATGGACCAGACGCCTTTGTATGTGACCGACGAGGCGGGGCACGAAATCACAAACGGCCCTTTGAGGTTCGTCGGGCTGTCCAGCGTCACCGCCGCGTTGGTGCCCTCGGCCTCGGCAGAAGACCCGTTGTAGTTGGTGCCGTCCTCCGACCCGTAGATGTAGACGTAGCACGCCTTGTCGTTGGCGAGCGCCGACGCGGAAGTCTTCACCGCGATGTACAGCAGCACGTCATCGAACAGGTCCGTCGTGTTGTCCACGGCAGCACACCCGCGCCCGGCCGTTGCCGACGAGGCCAACGACGCCAGGGTGCATGTGATGGAGGTAGACGTGCCGTAGGCAATTTTGTCGGTCGTGGTGGCCATTAGCCCCGAGCCTCCCTCACATGCGCTTCGGTCACTTCATTGGGCGCCTCCGCTATGCCCACCCACACGTCGACAATCCGGGGGTGCATTTCGCGAGCCGGTTCGTCGCCCGTCATCATGGCCTCGATTGCCGCCTTGCTCTCCTCACTCAAAAGCCCGGCCGAGACGAGAACCGCCATCGCGCCGACCGCCGCTTTCTTGACCGGCGGCTCGCTGGTTGAGATCACAGCAAAGCGTCCCAGCATTTGCGAAAAGGACCATGCGGCCGCGCTGATTTCGGTCGGCGGGTTGGCCGACGCCGCGATCGTGATTTTGTAGAGTTCCCCGGTCGGGACAATTCGCTTCTGCACGTCCGCGGTGGCCACATCTCGCCCGATCGACGCACCGGCCGTCACGCGCGGAGAATTAAGGAGTGCCGCGGCCGCCGCGTCCGAAAGCCCTTTATATTCCGGGGCCTCCAACTCCGTTTGAAGCGCGGCCAGCGCGCCGGATGGAAAGTCGCTCATGAGTAGGTCCCGCTGATGTTGACTTTGGTGCCGACGGGGGTGCCGCTGGAAATGGCGCCGGTGAAGCCGAGGTAATCGCCCGCGCTGAACGTGTTAGCCGCCGATGCGGTGCCAACCGTTTCGATCGTCAGGCTTCCGCCGGACGTGAGGGTGCCCAAGCCGGTGATCGTAGAGCCCGCCGAAATGGTCCCGCTCGTGTTGACGAAAATCTGAGGAACAATGGTGACGGTGCCCCCGGTGCCGCCGATGACATAGGCTTTCAGCACAACGCCGGCTCCGACCATGCGTGCCTTGTAGACGTCCGGCACAAATGATCCCGTGTTGCCGACGTCGAACGAGAAATCGAAAAGCTGATTCCCGGCGGCCCCCGTTTGCCCCTGAGCACCCGTCACGCCTTGCGCGCCGGTGACACCCTGAGCGCCGGCTGCCCCCGTCACGCCCTGCGCGCCCGTGGTGCCCTGAGCCCCGGCCGCGCCCGTGTTGCCCTGCGCGCCGGCGGTGCCCTGGGCGCCAGTGGTGCCCTGGGCGCCAGTTGTGCCCTGAGCGCCCGCGGCACCGGTGTTCCCTTGGGCCCCCGCCACCCCTTGGGCGCCCGTCGTACCCTGAGCCCCCGCTGCGCCGGTATCACCTTGGGCGCCAGCAACTCCCTGGGCGCCGGTGGTACCTTGCGCGCCCGCGACACCCTGGGCACCGGTCGTTCCCTGCGCGCCCGCAGCGCCGGTATTCCCCTGAGCGCCCGCGACGCCCTGCGCACCCGTGGTGCCTTGAGCGCCGGCGACCCCTTGGGCGCCCGTGTCCCCCTGCGCGCCAACCGCGCCGGTGGTGCCCTGTGCACCCGTCGTCCCCTGAGCGCCTGTAGTTCCCTGGGCCCCAGCCGCCCCCGTCGTCCCCTGCGCGCCAGTGGCTCCTTGGGCGCCGGTCACACCCTGCGCACCTGTCGTGCCTTGGGCACCCGTCGGCCCCGGGCCATTGGGCCCCTGGGCACCCGTAGCGCCCTGCGCTCCCGTTTCGCCCTGCGCGCCGGTCGGGCCCTGCGCGCCAGTGTCGCCGGCGCCTGCAATCAGGTCCGCCAACGGCACCCGCCGCGCGTGGCCGTTCTGCCACACCGCGACAAGGTTTTCGAGCTGGAGCGGAAGCGTCGCGTCGGGGAGCTGGTCCCCAGGGATCATGACGGGAAGGGATGGGCCCGGAGGCGCGGAACCACTCATGGCAGATACAGCCCTGCGTTGATCCAGATGACGTTATTGTCGACGATCAGCGCGCCTTGGTTCTCCGGCCACGACGGTGCCGTCGCACCCGACACCCCGCCGAGCACGCACTGGTATTGGAAGATGGTCTGCCCCACCGCAGCCGGCCCGACCGGGTTGCCCGGCGTGACCATCATGCCGACGTCATAGGCCGTGGCCGCCGACCATGGCTGGCTCTGCTGGAGCGTGCTGCCGGCGTCGTCGCCGGCGATCGCTTCATAGTCCTCGGTCGCCAGCAGCTCGTTCGGTTCTACCTCCAGGCCGACCTGGAGCGGCAGCACGGGCATCGAATACGGCCCCGGCGCCAGCGACACGTCCGGCCGCGCCCACGGCAGCGTCAGCGGCTCCGGCGAGCGCGGCGGCAAACGCCATGGGTCGAACTGGTCCCGGTCCTTCCTGCACACCATCAGGCCCGGCGCATTCGGGTCCGGCAGCAGCTCCGTCCAAGGAAATTTCCGGCTGCAACGGGCGCAGATCGCAATCGCGATCTTGGTCCGGCCGCGGGTGGCAAGATACCTGGGCATCGGTCAGCTCGTGTACGCGGAAATGTCGGGGATGAACCGGATCGGGCTCTTGTCGCGCTCCTCGGCCCACGCAAGAAATTCCGCCTTCTGCGCCTCAGCGGAAATCAAGGGCGCGCGGGCCATCATCTGCTGCTGGCGCTGCACATCCTGAAACCGCACCTCGTACATCATCAGCACCGCCAGCCGCCACACCAGCGCCTCCAACCAACGCGCCGGCACCTCCACGTTGTTGGTCAGCGCGCCGGGGTCCTGGATGTAGCGCCGCATCACCGCGGCGATGGTGCCGTTGTAGAACGCGGACTCGTTGGGGACCGGCCAGATGCGCAGCAACGGGTTCGGGTACAGCCGATCGACGAACACCGAGTTCGGCTGAGGCGAACTGAAATTCAGGTTCGGCAGGTTGTAGTAGTCGTCGCGGTTGAGCCGGCCCAGCGGCACCTCGGTCGCATTCGCCAAGCCGAAGTTGAGCTGGGCCAGCGTCCATGACCCCGAGGCCGGCCGGCGGATTTGCACGTACGGCGCCACCACGACGGGATCGAGGTCGAAGTAGGCCCAGGTGCCCGCCACAAAGGCCGTGCTGGTCAGGGTCTGGGCAAGCGTGAACGATGCGCCGTCATCCGACGTCAGCACCTGGAGCGCCGCGGTGTCGTTGACGCCGACCAGGACGCCGATGCTGTCGACCTCGGTGTCCGTCCCGAAAGCCGCCGTCACGCCGGCATTGGGGCCGGCGATCACCAGCGACGTCGTCGGCGCGCCGCCGAACAAGGTGGAGGCATCCGCGCCCCCGGTCGTGGTGGCCGCGCCCCGCCAGGGGTTCATGCTGCGCCACAGGGCCAGCACGATGTCCACCGTGCCATCCGGCAGCGTCACCTCGGGCGAGCCCTGCGTGATGGCGAGCGGCTTCTTGTACTGGGTCCAGAGCGGGAAGCCGGCGTTGATCCACTGCGCCGTCAGCGTGAACACGTTGTCCGTCGCGAAGGCCACGTCCTCCGCGGTCAGCTCTTGCGGGGACATATTCGGCCCGCGCCGTGCGGCGTGCTCAATCACCTTGCGCAAGGTGTAGGCCGTCGCGGCAACTGTTCCGCTCGTCGTAGCCATGGCGCTCCGTCCGCTAGGGGCAGTCCCTGCCGACGGCTTAGCGCCAGCGCCGCGGCCAATCTAACAGGAAACCGCCGGCGATGTCACCCAAACCGCAACCCGGTGTCTGGCAGCGCCGGGTCCGTGTCGTCGTCCTCTTCAACCTCGACCACCCGGCCCGCGCTCACCGCGGCAGCGGCGCGGCGCAGCAGCTTTGCCACTTCGGCGTACTGCGTTCCATCCGCGGCCGCCTGATCCCAGGCGGTGGCCCACTCCAGCAAGGTATCCCGCTGGGCGTTGGCCACTTCCTGGCGGATCATCGGCCGGTCGTCGGCGCCTTCTTCGCCGGCGGCCGCTCATCGGAACCAGCCACCCCGTAGGGCATCGGAGTCCGGGGAACGATGCCCTGGCCGCGGCTGCGCACCGGCGCCGCACCCACCTCGCCGATGATCGAATGCCGCTGCATCGCCGTCGGCTTCATACCCCGAGGCAGCATGGCCCGGCCGCCCATGGCATAGCCCTTCCCTTCACCCTCGCCGCGCTCGTGCTCGGCAAGCATCTTCTTGATCAGGGCGCGGTCCTGCTTCGCGTCGTCGTGCTTGGCGTGGCCGCCCTTGGCCTTCCCGATCCCAGGGAACTTGCTGTGCACCGCCGCCTTGACGGCCGCCTTCTGCCCCGACGATCCGTGCTGCGCGACCCGGGACAGCGCATTCCGGGCATGGCTCGCATCCGGGATCGGGTAGCTGCCGGAGCCCTTGCCGGACGGGCCGGCGCCCTTGCCGGGCAGCGCAAAATCGCTCGACGGCATGCGGTTGCGAGCAGCCATGGTGAGGTGGCCACCCTTCGCGTAGTCAACCATGTCGCCAGGGGCATCGCCGGTAGGCACCCGGTTGAGCGGCCGCATCGGGCGCGCCGAAATCGGCTTTAGCGTGCCGATCGCATCCGGCCTGCGGTCCCGGTTAAATTCCTCGATCGAAATCGAATGCGATTTGGCCGGGCGCCAACCGGAATCGCTCCCATCGGTGCCCTGCCGCCGCATCATGTTGCCGTCGGCCGTCGGATCGTGCTCGCCGGGATTCTCACCCACAATGCTTCCACCGGTCGCCTTGCGCATCACCTTCGCCATGTTCTGGTTGCGCGCCGCCTTCGACATATGACCGCCGCGCGCCATCATCGGCGGCGCATCATCACCCCCCGGCATCGGCGGCCCGCCGGCCATAGGCCCCGGCCCGGGGATCGGCGCACCGCCGGTCGGCATTCCCGGAGCCATGCCTGGAGCCTTCGCCGACGCGCGACCGAGCATCGCTGCCCCACGGGCAGCCGCCGCCGCCGCCGGCAACGGGATCGACGGAACTCCGCCAGCGGCCGACTTGCGCGCCATGTTGCCCTTCGTCGAGCCGCGGATGCCCGGCTTGAGCGCCGCCATCTTGGCCCGCGTGCTGCCGCCCTTGGCGTAGTCGTCGACGTCGGTGTAGTTGCCGCCGCCCGTGGTGATCTCGACGGGCTGGCGCGTCTTCGTGGTGACGCCGCGCTGGCTGCGCACATCGTCCTCGCGCGCCGGGCGCGACGCCGGCGGCGATTGCATCTGCGGGCGGTCGGGATCATCGCGCCGCGGGCTCGGCATCGCCGCCAGGGCAGAGGACAGCGCACCCTCGGGGGCCTTGGCCTGCGCTCGCATCGGCGCCTTGGCAGCCGGCTTGGGCGACGCCTTGGCCGCAGGCGTGCCGCGCCGCGCCCCCTCGTCGGGGTAGAACGTCCGCCCGCGGCGATCGCCCTCGTCGGCGTAGTCCGAACTCGCCGCCGGCTGCCGCGCGCCCGGCATCACGGTCGTGCGATCCACCGCGCCGCCGACGTCGAACCGCGGCGTCTTGCCGCCGGGCGCGCAGGCCGCGCCGCCCTTGGCGTAGTTGCCGGAACGGGAGAACCCGAAGCCGGAGGGAAAGTCGAAATCGGCGCCGTCGGCCATGTACTTCAGCGACTTGGACATCGTGGTCAGCCTTTCGCCTGGAGCTGCGTCAACTGCACGCTGCCGGCGGCCACCAGCGTCAGCCGGCTCGCCCGCACGGGAACGCTGATACTGCCGGCCGTGTTCGCCACGAGGCCGGTCATGCCGGTCAGCCCGAGCGCGCGCGGGAACGGCACGTTGGTCGGCAGCCATGTGCCGAACACGTCGTCGTAGGTGACGTCCACCTGGAACGTCGGCGTCCCGCTCATGATGTTGGTCATCAGCGAGACGGAAAAGGGGGTCCGGTAGGAGTCCCACGGCACCCACGGACCGGAGGCCGTGTCGTTGGTGCCGACCGTGATGGTGCCCGCCGTGCTTCCCGAGGCCACCACCCGAGTGACCGTCGCGAAATCCTGCGTCGTGGCCGCGGCGCCGGCGTTGGCGCCGGTGATCGTCTCGGAAAAGGTCACGCTCCCCATCTCGGCCCGAGCGGTGCCGGTGATGGTGAACGTGATCCCGCTATCGTCGGCGGAGCTGGTGACGATGACGCGCCGGGCCGGGGTCAGAACCGCGATCCCGGCGGCCACCGATGCGCCATTCAGCGTGGCGGTGAGCGCCGGCGCCACCAGCGACTGCGCGGTGGCAATCGTGTTGGCCGAGCCGGCGACCAGGGTGAGCTGAGTGACAATCGGATGAGCCATGGCGCGTCACCTTCATCAGGTCGATCAGAAGTCGGCGGAGACCAGGATCAGGCCGCCCGTGGCCGCGCCGATGAACAGCGACGCGCCGCCCTGCGCGATCGTGCCCGACGTAGTGCAGGTCAGCCCGATGGCGTTCACCGTGTTCGACGTCGACGTCGCCGCCAGCGTGGAACAGGTCGACGCCGTCGAGTTCGTCTGAGTGATGCCGAAGCTGGTGGCCGTGCCGATCGTGGTCGTCGGGACCGCGCGCATCGTCTGCGGCAGCGCGAGCACGCAGCCGACGGTGGTGTTCGCGGTCACGCCGATGCAGGCGCCCTGGTAGCGGCGGGTGGCGGCGCCGTCGGTCAGCACGTAGGTGTAGGGCAGGATCAGCTGCTGCTCGACCGTCTGCGGCCGATTCTCCAGCGGCGTCGCGGTCGAGCCCTGTTCCAGCTGGAGGCCGGTAACGGAGATCGAGTCGGCGCTGCCGGCGGTGCCGACCGGAGTCCAGCAGATGGCGGCGAGCAGTTCGGTGGCGGTCGAGGGGATCGTGCCGGTAACGGCGTAGCGGCGCCACGTCGTCGAGATCGTCTGGGTCGTGGACACCGGGGTGGCCGCGCCCGTCCAGCCGGACAGGAAGGTGGCAAGGCTCTGGTCGGTGCCGGTGCCGGTGTAGATGTTGAAGCTGACGTTGCTCGACGCGGCGGAGAACGAGCCGCCGGCGGCGATCCAGGCGGAGAAGGCGACGACCTGCCCCTGGAGCGCGATCACGTCCGCCGAGCGAACCTGCTGGCCGATGCAGATGGGCTGCGTGCTGGTGTTGGAAGCGGCGCGCAGGACCGTCTCGGCGTTGGCGAAGCCGGTCGGCAGATTGGACGTCGTGTTGGACACCGTCACCGAGGCGCCGCCGGCGTTCGCCCACACCGCCCAGCGGCCGGCGTGGTAGGTCGGCGTCGTGTTGAGGCCGGTCAGCGTCCCGGAGATCGTCGACGAGGTGTACACGTTGGACGTGGTCGCCGGATAGATGTCCATCCGGGGGTTGTGCAGCAGGTTCTTGAAGTTGAACGCGGGGAACGTCGGCGCCTGCGCCTGGGTGGCGAGCGGCGTCAGCGTCAGCGCGGCGGCGAGCGCCGCAGTGCCGAGGCGGAGAAGGTGAAGGGACATGGGATCAGGCTCCGTCGAGGTTGGTGTCGGCCGGCTCGTCGGCCGGCGCAGGGACCGCTTCCGCGGCCGGCTCGGGGACGGCGAGCGGCGGCCGGTCCTTGCGCAGCAGCTGCCCCACCCCACCGATGACGTGGCGGAACCCTGCATTCAGGGCCGCGCGCAAATCCTCGAAGGTCGGGGCCGTGCGAAAGGGCAGCTTGCCCAGCTCGGCGTCAATGGCGTCGCTGGTGCCCTGCGACAGGGCCTCCAGCTCTTCCGGCGTCCAGTCGAAGTCGTTCATGGGTTGGCTCCTTGCCGTCAGGCCGGCGTCACGCCGTAGGCGGCAAGCACCGTGGCGCTCGATCCGCACTGGGTGGCGTCGAGGTACTGGCCGAGCACCAGACGTCGCGACCCATTCGAGGCCGCACCGGCCGGCGTGTAGGTGCCCTTCGGGTCGCCCGTCGAAGCCGTCGCCGGGCTGGTCGTATCGGCCACCACCGCGGTGCCGGCGTTGTCGGCCAGCGTCGCCGCCCACTTCACCGAGGTGATGTAGGTGATGTCCGGCAGCGCGAACGGCAGGCCGAACACGTCGGACGAGCCGGCGGACACCGTGCTCGCCGAGGTGCCCTGGGGGACGATCGAGAGGATCGACAGGAACGCCTTGAGCGAGTTGACCGTGTTCGCGTTCGGGCCCGCCATCAACTGGGTCTGCCGCTGGCCATACCGGTTGTAGCCGGTCACCAGGAAGTTGATGGCCGACAGGTTCGACGCAGAGGTGAGCGAAACCGCCCGCTCGACGTCGAACGAGTAGACCGTCGCCCCCGACCCATCCGGCGCGGTGCCGGCGGTGATGCCAGCCCCCGCCGCAAGGGTCAGCGCCGTACCGCTGGTCGGTGCCGCCAGAGCGGCCAGATTGGCGGTCCCGACGGCGGCCGGGATGATCGCAAGGTGATGGACCTGGGCCATCGGGCCCACGCCGATCTGCGCGGTCGGGTTCCTCTCGGCCGTCGTGCGACGACTGCCGAGAGCGACCGAACCGAGGTAGATTCCGTCCGAGACGTGCATGGCGCTTGCTCCTGCTCAGAGGCCCGGCGTGCCGTAGACCGAACGCGGGTCCGTCCAGCCGGGGATGTAGCGCTCGGTGGCCTTGTAGCGCATGGTGTCGGTCTCGAAGTCGCCCTCCATCGAGCGCGACAGCTTGCGCCGCATCATGAGCTTCAGCCCTTCGGGCGCGTCCGTGTTGACCCACCACGCGGTGTTGGAGGTCAGACGGCTCATGTTGTACTGCCCGGCGGCCAGCAACTGCATCGACACGATCGGGTTGACGTCGTTGTTGTTGGTGCCGGTGCGCAGGGCCGTCTTCAGGATCGTCTCGGCCTGGAAGACGTTGGCCGGCGACGTGGTCATCGCCCGCGGCTGGAGCCGGATGCGCTTGCCGTTGTTGTCGATGGCCTGCCGCACCTGAATCAGCGCCTGCTCCAGGCTGGTCTGGCTCAGCGCCGCCGCCGTGGTGAGCAGGTTCGAGAAGGTGCCGTTCGCGATCGGGTGGCTGGAGCTGCACAGGGCAACGCCGTCGCCGCCGGTGTAGGACGAGTTGAAGGCGCGGTTGAGCACGTTGGCGCAGAGGGTTTCCTTCGTCTCGACCAGGGACTGGCCGAGGTGCTTGGAATAAATCTGGCCAATACGGATGTGGTCACCGTCCTCGACCAGCACCTGGGTGAGGGCGAACGCGAGGCCCCACACGCGGTACTGGTAGCGCTTCATGAACAGCACGCCACCGGCCTGATAGGTGACCGGCTCGCCGTCGGGAAGCTCCGGCGCGGCGCCGAAGCCGAAGAGCACGGGCTCTTCGTGGTAGTTGCGCGGGGTGCCCTGCTGCTCGCGGAACGGGCCCCGCCACTCGTCCACACGCTGCTGGTAGACGCCGTCGAACTCCTCGTTGAGGATCGGCTCCACGATGGCGCGGAAGTCTGTGGAACGCATCGGAATCGCCATGGTCTTGGTCCTTCTTTTATGCCTGGATCAGATCAGGCGATGGACGTCTTGCCGGTCCAGCCGACCTGCGGATACGCGATCTCGCAGATCAGGTCGGTGTAGGCGTCGCCAATGGCATCGCCGACATCGAACCCGAACTCCACCAGCGTGAGCTGGCCCTGCGCACCCGCGCCCGCGCCCGCGGACCCCACGGTGCACAGCGACAGGCCGACCTGCGTGTTGCCGGCCGTCAGGTTGGTGAAGTTGAAGCTGCGGCCGAGCATGCTCTGCGCCACCGCGCCATCGGCCTGCACCTTGATGCGCGTCGACGGGGTCCACGCGGGCCAGACGTAGGCGAAGAAGTCCTGGGTCGGATCGACGGTGGTCCCCGACGGCCAGAACGGCGACACGGCAGGGCGACCGCCGAGCGGCGTGTATTCGACGCCGGCGAAGATGCCGAAGATCGGGTCCGGGACGCCGCCGGGGTTGGTGACGGCGACGAGCGTGCCGGTGGTGGTGTCGAGGCGCACCGGCGCGAACTTGAAGATGTTGGCGGCATACCCGGAGGTAATGCCGTTCGGGATGCGCATCGCCCGCGGCGTGCCGAGGCTGTCGCTGATGGGCTGCGCCCCATACGGGGTGGCGGTCTGGGCCATGTCTGGTCTCCACAGGGGTTAAACTGTGGGCACCGGCCACGACGTCGGCGAGAAGACGGTGAGGCTCTTACTCGTCGAATTGCGGCTTAGGCGCCCGTTCTCCAAGGGCTGCCATGCCGTCTCCCACCTCCAGATTGGCCCGAACGCGCTCCGCCGAATCCTTCAAGCTCTGCACGCGCTCCCAGATGGCCCGCTCTTCTTCTGCGGGGGCATCGTGGTGCGCATGGCGCATGTAGGCTTCGTAGAGGCGGCGCGGAATGCGCGCGGCGACCATCTCATTGACGCCGACGACGTTCTCCAGGGGGCCGACCTTCGTGCCGATGCCGTCCCACCCCGGGAACGCATCAATGCGAAGAAGCTCGTAACCCATCTGCATGCGCATCTGGATCGTGTCGCGCGGGTTGGCCGTGGTCAGCCAGCACACATGGTAACCGGGCATGTGCGGAAGATTCGGCAGGATGGAGGCGAAGTGCTTCGCGCGGAACGCTTCCAGACGATCTTCGTCCGTCAGTTCGCGATCCTCGCCAAGGTCTCGCTCCTCAGCCAGTCGATCGTCGCGGCGCGCCTCCGAGCCATGAGCCCGACGCTCCGCCGGACGGGGGCGGGCAGCGCGCACAGGCGCGCCTTCATCCGCTGCATCCGGGAACATCTTGGCGTCATCGGTCACGGGGTGCCTCCATTCAGACGATCCCAATCGGTGTATTGCTTCAGATACGCCTTGAAGCGGTTGCTGTCGAGAACTGTCTTCCCGTCACCCGCCAAGACGCCCAATCGCTGGAGCGCATCCTTGCGCCCGGCGGTGAGGTGAACCTGCTTCGTGCGCGCGGGCGACGCCGGCGCAGAGCGATCGCTGCCGCCGGCCAAGGGCGGTCCCCGGCGCGGCGCGGGGGCGCGCGGCGCCGCCGGCGCAGCGGGCTCGGCACCCACAACCTTCTTCAGGATCGGGCTGGCCCGCATGAGCGTTTCCAGCGCATCCCAGTACTCGTCGCTCTCCGGCCGAAGCCCCGAGGCGGTGACCTCGGCGTCCAGGCGCGCCAGAGCCACCTTCTGCTCCTGCGTGGCCGTCGCCACCCACTGGTTCTCGGACATGAACTGGTTGATCTGCGCCTGCGCCTCGGCGCTCATCTGCGGCTGGCCTTGCAGCGCCTGCGGCTGCTGCGCCGGCGCCTGCGGCCGAGCCGCCGGCCGCTGGGGCTCGTTGGCGGACAGATCGGCGAGCCCAGCTTCCAGCGTCTGCTTATGGGCGCCGAGCCGGGCGATCTCGGCGACCGCCGCATCGCGAGATGCGAGCGCACGGGCGATCGCCGCAGAGTCCTGCGACAGCATCGCGTCGCTGAACTCATTGGTCGCGCGGTCCACCAGCGACTGCTGTTCGGCGATCCGGGCGTCGAAGGAGTCCAGCCGGGAGCGAACCCGATCATGTTCCAGTTCGGCGACGCGCGGGGCGACGCCGCTGATCTGCGCTTCCAGCTGCGCGAGCCGCTGCCGCAGCAGCAGATTCTCGGCGATGTTGCTGTCACGGGCGTTCCGGGCGCGGGCGCGGCGCTGCGCGCGGGTCAGACCCTGCCGCGGCGAAGCGATGACCGCGTTGTCGTCCTGGTGCTCGGTCGCGAGGTTGTCGTCGGGGAGCTGGGCGCCATCGGTGGGCTCGTCGACCACCTGATACTCGACATTGTCGTCCGGCTCGTCGGTTTCGACCATGATCGGCGCCGGCTGCGCAACGCCGGCATTGGCGAGATCGTCGTCGATGCTGCTGTAACCGCTCACAGGAAGGCCCTTTCGTCGATGGCGGCCTGCCAGTCATCGTACCGCGCGATGACGTCGAGGTCCGGCAACAGGATGAAGACGACGTTGTCCTCGACCTGGGTGGTCTTGGGGCGGTCCGTGACCGGGTCGTGCTCGACCTGATTGCGGACGTACTTCCGCACGAAGCGATCGCCCTGGTATTTCGGCACCCGGACGTAGTCGCCCGGCTGGCACCAGCTGCCCTCCGGCCACGCGGCGCCGGTGGCGCGGTGCTTGAACGCCATGTCGCCGACGGCGACGACCTTGGCGACCTGGGTATTGTCCAGCTCCGTCTTGCGGGTCTCGCTGTCGATGTGGAGATTGCCGCCCGCCGTCGAGCCGATCGGAACGCGAAGCTGGACGAGGATGCGGCTGCCGGTCGGCGCGAGCCCCGCCTTCACCGGCGGGAACGCCTCCTCTTCGCTCTCATGCTTGGCGACATGATTGGACACCAACCCGCCCAGCCCGTTGAAAGCCCGAGGGATGAAGAGGCCCGGTTTGGCCTGGGCGAAATGCTCGGCCGCCTCGTCGGCAATCTGCTGCGCTCGCGTGGCCCTGCTCATTTGTCCTCCAGAAGATCGGTTCGGTAAGCGCGCTTGAACTCATCCAACGCCATGTCGAGACCATCGAGCTTTGATTTGAGGACCACCATCCCGATGTGGTCGGCCGCCCCGATGCGGCGAAGCGCAAGCATCAAGTCTGCTTTCTGCTTCTCTACCCGTGCGATGAAAATGTCCGGAATCGCCATCGGCGGGATGATTGAACCGGTTCGAATTGCACGTCTAGCACTCTCCACGCCAATCGCAGCAATCGCTATCTATTTCATCAATGACGCACTTTGCGCGAACCGGGCACAATGACACTATAAGGCATCAATGAAAGAAGGTGCCCATGGCCGACCGCGCATACGCCGACACCGATTGGCTGTCCCGCAAGGAGGCCGCGATCTACCTGCATTCGATCGGATGCCCGGTCCACTACACCACGCTGGCGCACAAGGCGGCCGGCAACAATCGTGGGTCCGGACCGCCGTTCACGCGGGTCGGATGGCGCTCGGTTCGCTACCGGGTGAGCGACCTGCGCGCGTGGGCGGAAAAAACCGCCCAGCGCATCGAGTAGTCAGTAGTTGCCCTTGCCGCCGTTGCCGATCTTCGACGTCGTCGAAACCGACCCCGTTCCGAACGGGCTCTTCATGACGGAAGCCCCGTGCCCGAGCTTGGTCAGGTGGTGCATCGGCACCGGACCTTTCAGCGTCACCTTGTCCGCGCTCACCGCGGTTCCCTTCGGCAGATGCGAGCCGGCGTTCTTGTTCATGGTCAACCTCCTAGGCGAGCGCTTCCTATAGCGCGATCGCCAGAACGCCGTCACGGGCAATCGCGTCAGCCGGCCAGACTGGTCCCATCCGAAAATTGCGTCTTCTCGCCCTCGGCCATCTTGAGCTGCGCGATTTCCAGGGCCGTCGCATTGTTGGCGTGCCCGGTGGCGACGCGGGTCTCCGCCTCCATCTGCTGGCCTTCCGCCTTGATCTGGTTGCCCTCGGCCGCGATCTGGTTGCGCTCGGCGTCCAGCTTTTCCTTGGCCTGATCCGCGGCCGTCTTGCGCTGCGTTTCGGCACTGGCCGCCTGGAGAGCCGCCGTCGCGGGGTCCATCGGCGGCTTCGGCGAGAACTGCGCCGCCATCTGCGCCAGCTGCTGGAGCACCGGAATTGCCTGAGCCAGGGTCGCCTCGATGTTCTGCACCACCGTCGGACTCGCGGCCGCCAGCACTTCGTCGAACGCCCGTTTGACAGTAGGGTCGTTGCTCATCAGCGTGGCCGGGTCCGCCTGCGTGGCCGCTTCGACGGTCTGCACCATGTTCTGGACGTAGAGGTACGCGATGTGCTGCGCGATGTGCCGCACCGCGGCCGGGATCACCGCCGGCGCCAGCACCGGGTTGCTTCCCAGGGCCGGGCTGCGCACGAAGTCCATGTGCGCCTGGATATGCGCCAGATGGTCCTGCTCGGGGAACACCGCCACCGGCTGCCCCAGCACCATCGCCAACGCCTCGTTGACCGCATTCAGCTCGTGCGGCTTTGGCGCCGGCGCCAGGATCGACTCCGGGTCCACCCACTTGATCAGCCGCAGCGCCGCCAGCTCCACCTCCCGCAGGTTGTAGAGCTGGGGCATGACCTGCGCCCGCGCCTGGATGTAGTTGATCTGCGCCCACCGCTGCTGGTCGGAATAGATCGTTGGGTCCGACGTGGGCTGCACGTCGGCTTCGCCGATGAAATCCTCACGCCGGACCAGGATTTCCTTGCCCTGATCGTCCACCCGGATTTCGTCCGGCAGGTACATGGCATTGAGCCGATGCAGCCCTTTGAGCATGCGATCGAGCGCCGCATGCGCGCGCCCGTGAATCGCCGTGAAGACGACGAGAGCTTCTTCGACCTTGGAGAGCTGCGTTCCCACCGGCGCCGGCGTCGTGCCGCTGGTCGGCGTATCCTCCAGAGCGGTGCGCACCACGCCGCGTGCTTGCTCGACGACGAACTGGAGAAGCTGAAACAGCACCGTCGACGGCGGGTTGACCTGGAACGGCAGCACGCGCTTGCGGATGTCGTCCGCCTCCGCGCCGCTTTCCAGTTCCATCCAAGTCCCCGGCGTGCTGACCGTGTTCTGGCCGCCGATCCCGGAGCCTTTGAGCACCACGCCCGAGACCGTGTTGTTGACGTGCGCCGCGTCCAGCAGAGCACGCAGCGCGCCGGTCGCCGCGCCCGAGAGGCCGCCGATGATGTGCGGGAACCCGATGCCCAGGGCGCCGCGCCACGGGATGAACTGCCACTCGAAGAGGTGGGGGATTTCCTCACGAGCCGGGTCCGCCTGATCCCACGCTCGATACATCGCCACGACGGTGTTGGTGCCGATGTCCACCGTGATGATGTAGGGGCACACGGTGCCCTCTTTTTCGTGCTGCTGATCCGCCGGCAGAGCGGCCACCAGCGCTTGCGGCACCTCCATCAGCACCGTGATCTCATACAGCTCGCGCTGGTCATCCATCAGCGCGCCTGGGTCGGACCGCCCTTCGACCTTGTCGTTGGCCGATTCCGCGTCGGTCGGGTCCGGTGCCATCGAACCGCCGCCCCGCGGCGCCGGCACGTACAAGCCCTGTTCCACGCGCCGGCGGAACTCCACCTCCGGCACCGTTTCCCAGTACGTCTTGCGGGTGGCGGTGTCGAACGATGCCGCGGAGAACGGGATGAACACCCGGTCGATTGGCGCAAACTCCCAGGTCGGCCGCATCAGCCGGTGGTTCCACACCTGCCGGATGAACTGGCTGCCGCCAAGGGGAACCTGCGTCAGGGTCTGCTCCAGGACCGCGCGCGCTTCCTTGATCTGCACGCGAATCTGGTAGTTCATGAAGTCGACCTTGCGCCGGGCCCGGTCAGTTTTTTCAGCGGTCGGCTTGCCCATGATCATCGGGCGCACCGGCCCCGCCACCGGCAACAGCTCGCGGATGATGCGCGCCTCGTAGTCGATCACCGCCTCGGTGAGCATCGGGTGCACGACGCGCGACGCGCCAGTGAACGAAGCGCCGCCCGGCGCATCATCGCCAAGGCCGGTCCGCCGGATGCCCTCCGCGTACTTCTCGGCTCGCTCCTCGCGCGCCGTCTTGTCCTCAGCCACCTTGGTCAGCAGATCGGACACGATGGACGCCAGCACCGCGGGTTCCACGATCTCGGCGAGGTTGGCGTAGAAGTCCGAGTCGTGCTCGATCTCCTCCACCACCGCGCCGAGATCGACCAGGATGCCCCCATCCTCGGCATCGTCGATAACGATCTCATCGTCGTCGCCGTCGGTCGGCAGGTCGACGTATTCGTCAACCTTGACCCCGGCCGGCTTACCATCGGGAGTCGTCGGCAAATGATCAGACATGAGGGCCACCGTCGATGAACGCCGCAGGGGATGCTACCCCGATGCGGATGTCTTAGCAGCGTAGATCGTGCGCAGCAAAGAACGCTCTAGTCGCGGGGAATGGCCTTCTTGTCCCTTCCGGTGCAGCGATCGCACATGCGGTTGCCTTTGTGCTTCGAGTTGAACTCGAAGCCGCAGCTCAGGCACCGCCGCTTGGCCGGCGCCGCCGATGTCTTTTCCGCCCGCGCCAGCTCGGCGCGCCGATCCCGCAGCATGATCCTGATGCGCGAGGACAGGTCGCGCACCGTCGGCTCCTGGGCATTCTCGTACCGCGTCAGCACCGCCTCCAGATCGCGAAAGAAGAACTCGCGCCCGGTCGACGGGATCGGCCTATCGTCGCTGACGACCGGCTTGGGCGCCGGCGGCGCGACCGATGCCGCGGTCACTTTGATCGGCGCGATGGTCTCCGGAGGGCGATGCACCGGCCGGACGATGACCCGGCGAATCAACGTCGTCGCGACGTAGACGCGGTGCGCGTGTGCGGCCTGCGTATCATCCCAGATGAAGTGGGCATGAAGCGCCGAATTTTGGCTTTGTGCCCGCGCAATCACATCCTCTGGGGACAATTCGCCGTTGGCTTCCTCGTGCATGGCAAGAAGCTCTTCGCGGGCGGGTCTTTTCAAATATGCTGCCATCTTGATCCTCAAACAAACGGGGGATGGTTGCCCACCCCCCGCCTTGTTACGCGATGCCATTCCGGACGCCGGCTTACGAAGCCGCGCCTAGCCGTGCGCCGCCTGCCAAGCATTGCTTCGCGGGTGGTTGCGCGGGTTTGCCTCGTCAGGCATTGCCTGCCATGCCGATCGTATCGTCGCGTCGCGTCACCGAGCCACGCCTATCCAGCGTTGCCGTGCCACGCCTACCGGCGCCCAGCGGGGCGTAGCCTGCGTTGCCTTGCGAAGCCCCGCCTAGGGGACCGCGCCGTGCCTGCGTTGCGATGTGGATCGTTGCGAGGCGTAGCCTAGGGGCACCAGCCTTACCTCGCCATTCATTGCCTTGCGCCTCCAGGCCGCGCCGGTGTCGCCTTGCCCTGCCTGCCAAGCCGTGCTCTTGCATGCTCGTCAACACCGCTCGATGCCTCGCCCCTCCACGCCGTGCCTGCGGTGCTACCGCTTCCGGCGCGTCACCGAAGCGGAGGGCGTCCCCCACGCTTCGATCTCCTGCGGATCGGCCAACCGAAAGGTGCCGAACCCCATTCCGGCCGAGGCGCGGCTGTCGGGCCGCCCCTCGCCAATCCCAACCTGCACACCCACCCGCGTCAGCAGGTTGGTGACGTCGTCGACGGTGAACTGGTCAGCGTCGAATTTGATCCGCAGCCGCATGCCCCAGGCCGGCCACAGCGGCCGGGACCGCAAATCCATGACCCCGGTCGCGTTGCGGGTGTGCATGACCGACATTTCCGGAGGCGCCGGCGAGATGATGCGCACCAGCGGCACCCCGTCGATGACGTCGAAACCGTCGGGTTCGACGAACAGGCTCATCTTCGCCAGGGTCATCTTGTAGCCGACCAGTCGGCACGCCGAGATCATCGCCGCCCGGAACGCCGCGGCATGGACACCGTCCCAGCCGCCTTCCCTGGCGACGTGGCGCGCGCCGTTGAAGTCGGACTCGAAATTCTTGGCCGCGCGCTGCGCGCCTTTCTTGGAGGTGGAGCCCTGCTCCTGCTTCTCGCGAATGCTCGTCAGCGCCTTCGCCGAGAACCGGCAGATCATCAGCGGGGACGTGCCCATCAGAGCGAACTCTGCCACCGGCAGCCGAGGCGGCGAAATCACCACCCGCTCGACGTTGGACTCTTCGATCGCGGCGCTGCCCTTGGGGGCGGCCGGCGACACTTTCTTGGCCATCTTGGAACTCCTCAGTGAGCCAGCTTTTCGAACTGGCGGGACTTGATGTGCTCGTGGAAAAACTGCCCGGCCGACTTGGCGGCCTTCATCTGCTCGAAGACCTCCTTCTCGACGCCGGGGTACTTGTAGGTGCCGCCCGGCTTGCCGCCGGCGCCGTTGAACTGGACGTAGAGCGCGCCGTCTTCGTAGCCGATGGCCGCGATGTTGCGGCTGGTCACGGCGTGCATCGTGGGCCGGCTCATTCGGAAACCGCCAACGCGCCGGTCGTCAGCTGCTTGGCCAACTCGCCGCCCTTCTCGGTGGCGTCGTACCAGCAAGTGCGCCGATCGCTCATGTCCTGCTTGCGCTCGATCAGGCCGTCCAGCATCAGGCGCTGGAGCGCCCGCGTCGCGGTCGACTTGCCGACCTTGAGGAAATCGCACAGGGCCGCGTAGCTGCGCTGGTCCTGCTTCTTCATCTCCGCGATCCGCATCAGGAAGGCCATCTGCGTCAGCGTGTATTCGGCACCGCGGGTCACCAGCTTGTAGATCGTCGGGCGAAATTCACCCATCGCAGTTCTCCTTGTCGCTTGCGGACATTGCGCCGCGCGGTCAACCTGCCACCGCGTCGGCCGTTCCGCAACCCCCATCATGCAGCGTAGGGGTTCCCGACATACTGCCGGCGCTGCTGCTCGTGCTCATCGGTGGCCTGCTTGCGCTGCGCCGCGCGTTTGTCCTCCATATCGGAGTACAGCTTCTCCGGCTCCGCGACCAACATGCCCTTCTCCCGCATGTAGTTGATGACCTGCGAGAACGTGTCCATCAGGTCGTCGTGCTCGACAGAGCCCGCGCCCACATAGGTGCAAATCTGGTCCAGCAGCGGTTCTACCCAATCGCGCGGCTCACCCTTGCGGTCTGGCCGCTGGCTCTCCGGCACGAAGATCATGCCCTGCTTGGCGATCGGCGCGGTGGCATGCAACCGCTGGGCCTTGTCGCGCCGCGGCACCATCGGCCATACCGGCACGCCCCACTTGGACAGGAACTGCCGGAGCGCCGGCCCGACGTTCTTGTCCTCGACCAGGACAAGATCGGATCGCCGACCCGGCTTGGGGCCCCAGCGGTTGTTGTGCTGGCGCCGCGCGCGCTCCAGCAGGTCGGGCAACCCCAGGCGTTCCTGCCAGCAGTCCAGTAGAAGCGCTCCATACCGGCCGGCGACACCCATGGCCTTGCGCTGCTTTTCCGACAAGAACTGATGCGTGTTGAATAGTCCCCACACCGAACACGCGCTCGGGTCGGTTTCACCCGACCGCCAATCGTAATTCTCGTCCGACGACGCAGTATCATAGCTCTCAATAATATACATAAACTCCGGCAACGGCGTCCCGACCGGCCACACCTTGATCCACGACCGCTTGATGATTGTCTGATCGTTTTCCTCGTCCATATAGACGCCGTCGATTTCTTGACGGCCCATCAAGGTGCCGTTCAAGGCGCCGAGGGTGATCTGGAGGCTGCTGGACAGGTTCCGCGCATTCTCGCGCGTGCTGCCGGTGACCACGACCACGCCGGGCCGCTTCTCCAGCTGCTTCATGTAGGGGATCGGCTTCGGCGTCGTCGCCAGCATTCCCCGCGCCGGCGTGCCGTCCGGGTAGGGGAGGCGCAACCCGAACAGGGCATTGTCCAGCGTCCGCTGCAAATTGCCCGCCGGCGAATCCCATTCGCGCAGCTCGTCGCCGCACATATTGTGACACTGCGGGCCGCGGAGTCGGCCGCCGCCCTTCACCGCGCCAAACCCGCGGATCACCGAGCCATTGGCCAGCCGGAGCAGGATCGGGTTGCTGGCGCGGAACGCCTTGTCCCAGGAACCGCCCCACAGGCATTCCGCCGGGATGATGGACCGGAACCCCGAATGCCCCTCGAACCCGGTACCGACGGCGTCGCCGGTGGTCGGTGCTACCCAGTGGCCGATGATGTTGGGCACCCGCCAGCACTCCCACCACTGCCACTGTGCCAGGGTCAGCGTGTTGTGCGTCGGCACCATCTGCCGGCCGGCCAAATACATCGAATTGGGGCTGTCGACGGTGATGCACTGCATGGCGATCGGCGTAATCGGTTCCACGGCCACAATCATCCGATGATGCCGCCGCAGCGCCTGCTTGCCGTCGAACACCAAAACGCGCCGCTTCCGCTCCAACCGAAACACCGGCATCGTCGGGGTGAACGCCACCCGGTATGCTCGTGCGCCTGCTACGCCGGTGTTGGTGCACATCGGAATTCGATCGTCTTTGGTGGCTTTCATGCCAAGGGAAACGACCAGCTCATAGACAGCTTCGACCAATTCGCGGTTGGTATTGGTGAACGACACCGCATTGGCCCAATCTACCCCTCCGTCCGAGTCCATCATTCCTTGCAACAACGCCAGTCGTTGCGCTGCGGACGCCCGCAAATACATGGTGGGAACATGCTTGTTTTTAAGAAACCCTCCTTTCCGGAGAATACTCCACAACCCTCCAACTCGCATCATAAGCGGGTCGTTTGAGAATTTCTTAACCGAAAACCCGTCCATGTTGATTTGTTCGATGTAGTGCTTCTGATCATCGACATGCGCATAAATTTCCGAGCCATATGATGATCCGTCGCCCAACCAAAGCCCGAAAGTGTAGGGTGGAATTGGAAGATCAACGTCCGGCAGATCAAGAGGGGCGGTTTGCGGAATACAGTGATTCCGGTCACATCGAGAACTGTATCTCAAGGTATCCGCGATTTGTTGCGTTGTTCTGATTGCGGGGCCGACCCGACCGTCGCGGCCCACCGGAAGATGCCACTGGGGCCAGTTGTCCGGAAATGTCTTGGTCGTCGTTCCGGCCGACCTCCGGTAGAATGCTTTTCGCTCGGCGTGCGTCCATGTCACCCACTGATGCTCCGCGCAAGCGTCGATGTAGGTCTCATCCGAAAACCGCACTCGATACGCCACGAGTGGGCTCTGATGCCCAGACGCCCAAATCACATTGCACGGCTTGCCGGCCTCGTCGAACACCTGATCGCCGGGCTTCAACTCTCCCATCGTCGTCCAGCCAGAGGGCGTCGGAATGGGCGTCTCGATGTCAAGAAGTTTCCCCCACCCGCGCCCCGCGCGCGCCATCCACAGATGCCAGTCCGCGTCGACCGGAGGCAACTGCCGCCCGCGGCGGTCCGGATGCCGCGCGAACTCGATCCACTGCGAGCGTGCCTCAATCGCCGCGAGGTCGCCGGGTGACAGCTCCTCATCGTCTCGCAGGTCGAGCAACGTCATCGTCCACCTTTCCGGAATGGCCGGCGCTTGCGGGGGGCGGCACTGGTGAACAGGCCCAGAGATTCAGACTCGGCCGCCAGAGAGTTGGCGATCGCCTCCAGGTCCGGAATGCCATGGGCTTTCGCCCAGGCCGCCTCATCGCCCCACTGATGAACCCCGTCCGCACCCTCGTGGTGCTCCAGGCAGAGCCCAACCGTCTTTCGATCGCAGGCTTTCCGGCTCATCGCCTTCAACCCGGCCGTCAGCAGGTGATGCACATGCACAGGCCCGCGGCTCGCGCATCCGGGCACCACGCATCCGTTCGCGGCCACCGCGGCAAGGTGCGCCGGCGCGGACACCGGTTTTGGCGGCTTGAAGAAGGGCGCGATCATAGGAGGTTGAGTTCCGCCTTGGCGGTCTGGTAGGCGGTGTTCAGCTCGCTCATCGCCTCGTTGGAGCCCCCCTGGTCGGGATGACACTCGAACGCCCGCTGCGCATACCGCTGCCGCAGCAGCGCCGGCGTGAGCGGCAAGGTCGGCGGGAATCCGAGGACGTCGCGCCACGTCCGCATTGTCGGCTCTACCGCGGCTGCCAGCACCCGCAGCATCCGCGCCGCGATCTCCGGGTTGCTGTGCTTGCCGATGTCCAGCATGGCCTTGAGGGTGAGCGCGATGCCCTGGGCATTCTGCGCCACCGTGAACCACCGATCGCAAGGCAGGCAGTGCAGGGAGCCCTCGATCTGGAAATAGGCCACGACGCCCGGATCGTCCGTCGTCTCGTCGCCCTGGAAGTCGCTGGACACCACAAGCGTCGCGACGACCGCTTCGCCGACCAGCTCCACGAGCGCAGCGTGGATGTTGTCGACGGCCTGCTCAAACGTGGCCCGATAGCCGCCTCGCTTGGGGAACTCCGACCGCGGCACCCCTGCCGGCCACTGCAACGGATAGCTGATGATCTCGTCCATTGGTACCTCCGCGCGCACCCTATCGTGCTCGCTCTCTTTTGCCAAACGTCCCCCGAGCGGAAAATCCCGCCTTGCGTTTGACCACAACCGACGTAGAATGGGCCACCGGAGATTCCCATGCCTCACACTGCACCACCTGATCGAACGCTCCGCTGCGACGAGTGCGGCGGGTATATGTGGCGCGAGCGCTGCGCCGACCAGAGCTGCACCGGGCACGCGACCCGCGGCATGCTGGCCGAGGACTACGCCCGGCACATTCGTTCATCCATCGCGCCGGAGCCAGCAGAATGACGTACCGCCCGATTTGCGACACCTGGATTTTGGCGCGGCCTCGGCTGCAAGGTGGCCACAAGCTCTACGGCGCCTATCCGGGCGGCTTTCCCGAGCGCGCCAGGGCGCTGCTGGGGGTCAACATCGCCGACCCGGTGCTGCACGTCTGCGGGGGGCTAGTGCGGTTCTACGCCTACCCCAAGCGGGCGGTAGGGCCCAACGACCGGACGATGGACCTGAACCCGATGATGGAGCCCGATTTCATCCAGGACGCCCGCAAGGGGCCGTATCCCGAGGGCTTCAAGGCAATCCTGGCCGACCCGCCCTACAGCGAGGCCGACGCCGACAAATACGCGCCGGGCAGCAAGGTCTATCCCACCCCGGACATCATCGCGAAGCACGCGATCGCCGCGCTGCCGATCGGCGGCCGCGTCGGCATTCTGCACTACGCCTGGGCGACGCCGCCGAAGAATGCCCGCGACGTGGCCGTGATTTCCGTGCTGACCGGCCGGCGCCAGCGGGCCCGGGTGTTCACCGTCATCGAGAGGGAGAACTAAAATGAGCCGGTCCCCTGTAGTGAAGCCGGTGTTGTGTCCTTATTGCCGGCGCCCTTTTCCCAGCGAGGGCGCCGTCGACACCCACATCAAGGCGCTACACCGCAAACTGGAAGCGCGCCGGATCGCTGCGGCAGCGGTCGCCGGCAAAAACTCCTGATGGCGCACGCTCCTGTCACCACCCTGGCCGACCTGCTGGCGCTGGACAACGCCGAGGTCGTCGACGGGTTTATGAGCGCCGAGCGCGGAGACCCAGAGCCGGGCGCCAACCATTCCCGCTCCTATTATCACGGGTGGCGCACTCGGATGATGGACATGGGCGAAATCCCCATTCCGCCTGAGCATCATGCGTTGGCCCGCGCGTGGGTGGCGCACCAGAGGAAGGTATCGAGCAATGGCTGATCGTCCCATCATCTTCTCGCGCCCGATGGTCGAAGCCCTTCTCGCCGGCCGGAAGACGCAGACGCGGCGGCTTCTCCAGCATTGGCTCTATTCGGCGGACCTGTCGGGGTGTCACTGGCGCTTCGCGAGCGGCTACAAGACGACGAAAGCCGATCCTCCTCGGATGGAGGCTGTCAGGCCGACATCGGACGGCGCGATGGAAATTGTTGTAGCGCCCCGCCGTGTTCCCGCTCGCGTGGGCGATCGCTTGTGGGTGCGAGAAGCCGTCGCCGCCGGCGCGTGCGCACCGTCAAAACCCAGCCATTGGGCCCCGTCGTTCTGGCGCCGCGAGCAAGGCGGCCCCTCCAATCCGAACGGCCTGTGGTACGCCGCCGGCAACTTGTGGCCGGAGCGGCAGATTGCCGAGCGCGGGCGCTGGGTGCCTGCGATCCACATGCCGCGCTGGGCCAGCCGCCTCACCCTCACCGTGACCGATGTCCGAGTGCAGCGGCTGCACGACATCACCGAGGATGACGCGCGCGCCGAAGGCATCGTCAGGATGGACTTTCTGGAGACCGGCTACTGCATCCCAGGCCTCAACATGGTGGAGCAGCGCACGGCAGTGCTGGCCTATTCCGCCCTATGGGAAAGCCTACACGGCGAGGGCACCTGGAACGCCAACCCCTGGGTCGCCGTGCTGACGTTTACTGTGGATCGCTCGTGAGCCGCGAGATGATCCGCAGCTTCGCTCTGGTCAGCGTCCGCCGCGGCGACACCAAGGCGTTCACCACCGCGGCGCAGTTCGTCTGCACTCAGTGCTCGGCAACCAGAGACGAAGTGCAACGCGGGGGCGCCCTCAGTCCCGAGATGATCGAGAAACGCGCCCGGCGCGCCGGCTGGTACGTCGAGTCCGGTCGCCCCTCCAGCGTTCGCTGCCCCGATTGCACGCCCATGGCGCCGGCGCGCCCGCAAAAGAAGAAGGACCCTCCTCCGATGGCCGACCCCCGCTCCTTGACCAACGACCAGCGCGTGCTGATCCGGTCCCTCCTCGACACCCACTTTGACGACAAGAGGGGCGAATACCTCGACGGCTACAGCGACGAAAAGATTGCCCAGGAAGCCGCTTGCCCCCGCGTGCACGTCCACAACATCCGCGAGGCAGCCTATGGGCCCGCCCTGGTGACGGCGGAGCTGGTTGCCGCCCGCGCCGCAGTCGCCGAGACCACCGCGGTTTTCGAGGCGTTCAAGGCCGATGTGGAGCGCTTGATTGCGCAGATGCAGGCCCGGCTGGACGGCGCCGCCGCAGCGGTTGCCGCGCTCGACCGCCGATAATTTATTGCACGACGGGGTTGTCACCATTGTGCGCCTCCCCTAATGTGCCGTTATCCACCGACCGGGACGTTCCGACCATGAAGACCCCCAACGGCCCCGAGTTTTTCTCCAGTGCCGAGGAGGCGTGGCTGTGGGTCGCTTCCTTCCGTCTGGTGACGAAAGGTGGCCCCGTTCCGCCCCGCCGGTGCTGCCGGCGCGAGGACGTGCTGGAGGTGGTGGATCAGCTGTATCGCGCCGGCAAGATCGACGTCGACGACGCGCATGTCCTGCGGGTGTTTGGGGACTTGCAGCGAGCGCCCGAGCCGCGCCGGGTCAAGGAGGCCACCGCCGATGCCCGGTGGCAGCGCATGATGGGAATGCTGGGGACCGAGTTCCACCGGCGCGGCTGGCTGGCCAGGGAGCGCCCTGCCGATGGTTCGTGAACCATTTTGCCGCCGCGCCTCTGGGCGCCCTGTGCGGCCCGCTCCGCGGCGCGTTGTGCCCGTGTTCCTCGTCTTATGGCTGATCGGTTGGCTGGCCGGCTGGCTTTTTCTGGTTCTTCTGAGCGCGGTGATGCCATGACCCCCTACCAGCGGCTGCGCCTGATGACGTCGGCCGGCCTGTACATTTTGGCGATCATTGCCTTGGTGTGCGGCGCCACCGGCGTAGCTGGCCTTTGCGTCGTCGGCCTTGTTCTTCTGCCCTTGCTGGCCACCGCCGATGTTGACATCGAGGTGGCCGCCACCGCGGAGCTTTCTTCATGTCCCTGCGATGCTGCGTCTGCGGCGCCCCCTTCTTCGCCGCGGCCCCAGGGTCCGATCCTGCCTTTGTTCGATCATTCCCCGAAGGATTGAAGAAGGCAACGCATTTTGGCCCGCGCCCGATCGCGTGGTGCAAAGATCACTGGCCCTGGTTGAAAAAGGGCCCAACTCCGGAGAACAAAGATGGCGTTCCCCTCGCTCAAAAATGAGCCGCAATACGGTGTCGCTCGCGTCGTTAAGTGGACGGCCGCTTTTCTCACTGTTGCTTTGATTATCTTGGCCGCGCTGGACATTGGCTGGCTCGCTGGCGTCGCGACATTTGCCAGCGCCGGCACGGCGGCGGTGTGGGGATGGCTCCAGGCCGAGTGGCGCGAGCGCCCTGGCGTCGAAGACGATGACCGGGGATATTGAGCGATGAGCCGCGGTGCGCGCCCGGCGCATTCCGAGAATGCCTGGACTGACGACGAGATCGCCCTCCTGCGCCGGCTCTGGATCGAAGGCAAGCTGTCGACGGAGCAGATCGGCGTCCGGTTGGGTCGCTCGAAATCCATGGTGACCGGCAAGGTGCATCGGCTGAAACTGCCGAGCCGCGCGTCGCCCATTAAGCGGGAGGTGGCGCCCAAGCGGCCGCCGTCGCCGCGGCGAACGGGGAAGTGGTCGATGGCCACCGCCGACGTCCCGCCCGACCAACCGGTTGTCGCGCCAGCGCCTTTGGCTACGCCGAAGACCTGCGCGTGGCCGATCGGCGAGCCCGGCACCAAGAGCTTCCGCTTCTGCTGTGCGCCGGTCTCTACCGGCCGCCCCTACTGCCCGGAACATGCGGACGTCGCATACATCCGCGTCCGCGATCGCCGCGAGGAGGTGGGGTGATGTCCGACGCAGTCAAGGCGGCGGCGGCCCGCGTGAGAATGGAACGCGCGGAACGTGATCGGAGATGGGCGGCCGAAGATCGCATTCACAAGATTGCCGCCGCACGCGACGCGGTGGTGACGGCGGCGAAGCGGAGGCGGATTGAACACCATCGCTACTGCGACGCCACGAAGGACGCTGACGCCAAGACCGTGGCATCGCCTGACACGATGGCGCCGCTGGTGAAGGCTTGTGAGGCCCTTGACCGCGCCACCGACCGCCTGATCGCATTGGAGGAGCAGGCATGAGCGAGGCGTGGATTGTTTCTTTGGGAGGCGGCGGTCGGCCCGATTTCATTTACAGCGGGCGCCCTCCCAATCGCAAAGTGCTCTGCCGTTTAATCGCCGCGACCAGCGAACAGGCCGCCCTAATCGCCCGCGCCCCTGACCTGGACGCCGCGCTTCGTGAGGCCGTGGAGGCGATGGAGCGGAGCGAGCGGGTGCTTGCGACGCTGGACCTGCCGCCGGGCTCTACGCCGCTGGTGGCCGATCTGCGCGCCGTTGTTGGCCGCTGCCGGGCCGCGCTGGGGGAGGGGTGAGATGGGCAGTAATTTCCGCACCATGCTTTTAGTTTGGATGGGCGTAGTCGCTGCTTTTGTTTTGGGCGTCTACGTTCTTGTTGGCTATCTGGCGTTCAAACTTGTGGCGCTTCTGCCATGACCCCCACCCTCGACCCCGCCGCGCTCGCGGCTGCGCGGATCGCTGCGTGCTGCACTGAACAGGCTGTCCGTGGCGCGCGTGTGTCGTGCTCTTGGCCCGCGTGCGGATGCCCCAATGAGCCCCTTCGCAACGCTCTGGAAGCCTACCTCTCCGCCGACCCGCGCGCCGTGGAGATCGAGCGGCTGACACGCGAACGGGACCTCGCGCTGGTTGACCTTGGCCGCGCCCGGATGTGCGTCAACTGCGGCAAGGTGATGGATGCCGACGCGGTGAAGCCCGGCGATGATATGCCTGAGTGCCGGGACACCACGCCCGGCCCAACCGAGGGTTTCGCCGCCTGCCAGTTCGACACCACGCCGCAAGAAGCGTGGCAGGTTTGGCGCGACCGATGGCACGAACAGCACGCCGAGATCGCCGCGCTGCGGGCGCAGGTGGCGGGGATGCGGGAGGCGATGCTGACGGCCTATGACGCCTGCGATGCCCAATGCCACGGCGAACCGGGCCAAGACTGGATCGCAATCGCGCGACAAGCCCTGTTCGACGCCCTGAGCGCCGCACCCAAGCCGGGAGAGGGATAATGGACAGCATCACCGATCAACTGGACGCCATCGTGACGCTTCACAAGGCATCTGGCGACGACAGCGAATACGCACGCGGGATCGCGACAATCGCGGCCAATGCGTCTGCCGCCATGACGAACCAGTCCGCCCGCATCGCCGACCTTGAGGCCGATAACGCGCGGCTGAGGGAGGCGCTGGAGGTAATTGCAGATAGGCACATCGGCGATTGCCCGCAGGCGCTTGGGGGCATTTCCGACGAGGAATGGGTGCGGCGCTGCTATGCCGGTCTGCGTCGCACCGCCCGCGCAGCCCTGGACGCCCGCCATGAAGGGTGATCAAACGATGGCAGTTCATTTGAAACTGTCGCCTAACGACGTGGCGATTTTGCGCTTGTTTCTCCGCTCCACAAATGAAGGCGATGGGTGGGGGCACGTCTCGCCGGCAATAATGCGGCAGATCATCCCACGACTGTCGCAGCCTGACCTTATCGAGGTCGAGCGAAATGAAGATGGCAGCGGTCGCGCCCGACTGACTGCCCGTGCTGTCACCCTGACGGAGTTCTTCGCATGACTGACGCCCGCTGCGTGCCGCCGGACGGGGCGGAGGATGGGTCGTGGTGGTGGCTCAAGCGGGGCGCCGACGAAAAGCCTGCCAGATGGGGCAGCACATGGGAGATCGAAGGAGACCGTCGCTTCTCGTGGGACCTCTACGCCGAGGGCTGGCGTCTCGCATCGCCGCACCCCATCCCCTCGCCCCCCGAACTCGCGCGCCTCTGGGAGATCGAGGAGGCGGCGACGAAACTCCATGGATGGTTGCACATGAAGGCCGTCCCCGATCACGACCTTGTTCTTGCCGCCGCCGTGCGTGACCTCACCGCCGCGCTTGCGAAGGAGCCCAGCGCTTGAGCGACCCGTTCCGTATCACCGGCCCAGCCATCATCAGCTTCTCCGGCGGAAGGACGAGCGCATACATGCTCCACCGGATCATTCAAGCGCACGGCGGCACGCTGCCCGATGACGTGATCCCGGTATTCGCCAACACGGGCCGGGAAATGCCGGCGACGCTGGATTTCGTGCGCGATTGTTCGGCGGCTTGGGGTATCAATGTCGTGTGGCTGGAATTTACCGGGCGCAGGACTGACGGCTTTCAGGCGGTGAACCACAACAGCGCCGCCCGGCTGCCGACGCTATCGAGCGCGGCATCTATCTGTCCGTGTGGTCCGCCATGCACGACGCCGCGCCGAGCCCGGAGGAAGCCCCATGAGCAACCGTGAAGAACCGACGTTCATCGTCTTCTGCCCGACTGGTCGCACACCTCCGACCGTGCGGCACAAGGACGCGCATCTGGCGCGTGCAGAAGCCGAGCGCTTGGCCAAGATCAACCCCGGCTCCCGGTTCTACGTCATGCAAGCCATCGGATACGCCGAGAAGCCTACGGAAAACATCTGGCACCAGATCGAGGAGATACCGTTTTGAGCGATGACCTGACGCGGAAGATCGAGGAGCTTGTCATCCAGATCATCGCCGGCATGGACGAGCCAGAAACCGCCATCGCCGCGCTGATCGCCGAGGAGCGGGAGGCCGCCCGCAAGGAAGGCTGCGCATGGGCCGAGGCAATCGAGCGGTGGTTCATTGAATGGGAGATGCTGCCGGACTGGTCGGCCGCCGACCCATGGGCCGAACTGCACCGCATGATTTGCTGGGAGCAACAGGTCGCGCTTGATCCCGCTGTTAGTGAGGATGCGCGGAAGTTGATCGCCGAGGAGCGGGCGCGGGCGTTCGAGGAGGCGGCGGAGCGTATCGCAATAGATGAGCGATCTGAACGCGAATTGCTTGATTTGGCACGCGAGCAAAGGAATGCGCCCGGAGTGGCTATGCACTCTTATGCGGCATCGGCGCTGGCACAACATTATGGCGCCATCCGCGCGCTGGCCAAGAAGGAGACCCCCGGTGGCGAGTGACCCGGTGAACGAGTATTTCCGCCGCTTCTACCCCGCTGACGCGGCCGAGGCATGGGAGGCAGATTGGTGCGGCGGTTCAATATGGCGTCGCTATACCGGAAACCGTTCGGCGACGATCTTCCCGCCTATGGTCTGCAAGGACGGTTTCTCAATGTCGGTGCAGGGGCATTTCGGAGCCTACTCGATGCCAAGGGACGATTTCGCCAAACGATACAGCTCCGTCGAAGTCTTTGAACTATCCGAGCCTGAGACGCTGATTGATGACGGCATCCAGAGCCCTGCCGGGTATGTGCCAGTCGATGTTGTCGCTCAGGTGATCGCCAAACATGGGGGACTTGTCGATGACGAGTGACCACATCACGGACGCGATGGTGGAGGCGGGAGCATCGGCCGCATATGGCGAGTTTGTCAGTAGGCAGACGCACCCCGACAACTGGCCATCGTGGGGCGAAATGGTGGCGCAAGGCCATCAAGGGTTGTGGCGGGTGAATGAGTTTCGCGAGATAGCGCGCGCCGCCCTCCTCGCCGCAGAGCGGGCGGCTTGGCAGAGCATCGAGACGGCGCCGAGGGATGGAAGATGGGTGCAACTGTTTGTTCGATGCGCCGGGTTCAATGTAGTCGGTTGCGGCTATTGGGTGCATGACCTCGGCGGCAACTGGATAACGCGCGGCTACAGCGATCCGCCCGGCAACCTTGGCCTTGCGCGCCCCACCCACTGGCGCCCCCTCCCGCCGCCGCCGGAGCCCTCCCATGACTGACCCCGTGCGACAGGCCGCTGAGGCGCTGCTGGATGCGATGGACGCCGCTTGGAATGTCGGGCTTCCGGTGACTGGCCGCGTCTCCTCCGCGTTCGCCGCCCTCCGCGCCGCGCTGGATGCGCCGCCTCGGGGCGTGACGGTGGAGGAGGTGTTTCAGTCAATCACCGACGCTCGAAAGACGCTGCCGACCAACGGCGCCCCCGATTGGCACCTCGCCACCGCCCTCCTGCCCCTGTTCGAGCGCGCCCGTCTGGCAGGCTTCGCGGAGGGGATCGAGGCGGCGGCGGGGGGCCTAGAAAGTTGCGCAACGTCCGAGTGCTGCGGACAAGGCGCTCGCAATCTAGACGGTTCTGATGGCTGCTGCGGAAGCCCCGACTACGTGGTGGATCTTTCGTTTGCGCTCAAGGCCATCCGCTCTCTCGCCCCCGTTGCGCGGGATGGGTGGCAGCCTATCGAGACGGCGCGGCGCCAGACGCGAGATGCGGACGGCAAGATGATCTACGTCCAGTTGATCGGGCGATACCCCAATCGGACGGGAAGCGATGGGTGGACTGACGTTGTCGGTCAATCGTGGTGGGATGGGCAATGGTGGGCTCGCTGGTCTCACTCGTTCCTGCCCACCCACTGGCGCCCCCTTCCCGCCCCTCCGGCGCAGGGAGGCGAGTGATGCCCGACCTGACGCACGACGAGATCGTGGAGGCGATGGCGGATGCCTTCGACCGCGCCGCCGTCATCCACGTTGAGTATGGCGAACCGCACTACGTTGAGAATACCGAGGAGGCTTTGGCCGCTGCCCTCTCCGCACTTCGGGATATCGCCAAGAGGCGCGGGTATCGGCTGATGGCACCGGTTGAGGCGACGGGTGCGATGACTTGGCGGGGCTGGAACGCCATCGACTGGCAAAGGCCCGAATATCCCGATGCCTATGAATGGGACAAGCGGGCAGACCCGCACCAGACTTCGATGAAGGAGGATGTCGAAGATGCGTGGCGGTCTATGCTCGCCGCCGCGCCTGACCCCACCACCCCGGAGCCCAAGCCATGAAGTTGCGCTTTTTTCTGGTGATGTTGGCCGGTAACGCTGTCTGTTTCGGCATTGGGGTATGGCTGACGCTTCGTGTTGTCCGGTGCGTGCCATGACCCCGCGCGCGTTCAAGCCGGGCGAGCGGGTGCGGGTGCGCGTGTTCGACGGCGCTCATGCGACCGTCATGGAGCCGCCCCCGTGGTCAATCGGCACCGACATCGAGCAAGGCAACGTCTGGTGCCAACTCGACTTCGACCGCACCAGTCTACGCCTCATCCCGCCCTCCGCCCTGACCCACCTTCCGCCCGAGGAGGCCAAGAATGAAGTATGACGCGATGGGCCTATTGCGACAGGCGGCCGATGGACTTCGCCGCCGTGATCTAGGGCTGGCGTATGCCGTGCTGGAACTCGCAAACAACTTGCGCCTTGTCATGCGAGACGAGGCGACGGTGGCAGAGTTTCGCGAGTGCTACGTCGGGTTCGACAGCGAGCCAATCGACATTGACGCCGTGTTGCCCGTCCCGCCCAAGGAGCCCCCCGATGCCCAGTGACCCCGAGACCCTGAAAGCCCTGGCAGCGCGGTGCGAGGCGGGGGAATGACCGACCTAATCGCCCGGCTGACGGCCGCGACGGAGGGCAGCGCAGAGCTTGATGCGGAGGTGCTGAGGGCGGCGGGGTGGATACTTTCCGATGATGGTGAGTATTGGATCAATTACAGATTTCAAGACGCGCTTAGGGCGAGTTTGAATTATTTGACATCCCCCACCCACTCGCTAGATGCCATCGTGGGGCTGATCGAGGCGGAGGGGTGGGAGTGGTTCAAGGACCGGCCGCTGCACTACGACACCGGCACCGTTCTGGATGGTCACGCGCCCATATTCTACGTCGGCGAACGGGGCGGTCATGAAGGGACACAGCACCCATCCGCCCCCATCGCTCTCTGTTTGGCATTCCTCCGCGCGAAGGCCGCCGCCACCCCAACCGAGGAGCCCGACAATGGGTGATGCGCTCAAGCCGTGCCCGTTTGATCACGATGGCGCCGATGTCGGCCTAACCGGCGACGGCGTTCTGCATTGGGGATGCTGTCGGATTTGCGGAACATACGGCCCGTCTGGCGCGACTGAGGAACACGCCATCGCCGCATGGAACCGCCGCGCGCCGAGCCCGCTGCCGAGCGTGGAGGCGATCCGACATGCGATCCGCGTCAACATACCGAGCGCAACGGATGCCCATGGGGTCACAGACGCAGCCCGCGCCGTCCTGGCGCTGATCGGGGGAGAGTGATGGGGCTGCCACAGGACCCATACAACCGCATCTTGCGGGCGGCCAAGCGCAAGCGAGGCATCCGGCTGACCGCCGAGGATGTCCACGACTTGTCGTGTGATGATGCCATCGTGACGCGGGCGCAGTGGCTTGCTGAGGGGCAGCCTGACGACTGGCCTTTCCCGCTCATCCACTCCGACCCCAAGGACCCCGCCCCATGACCCGCGATTTTGGTTGCGTCACCGAGCAGCAGGCTACCGTCTATTACGGCCGAGGGCGCCGATGGTTCACCCTGCGTGCGGCCTGTCGCGCTGAGGCGTGGGCAACTGTGGTTCGCGATTGGGAGCTAGACGGAGAAGAACTGAGGTCTGATGAGGCGCGAGCCGAGGTCGAGCGCCGGGCTAAGCAATATGCCAAGAATTTCAAGGCCGCCCGCAAAGCACCAGCACTGGAGAAGCCATGACCCGCGACACAGGCCACCGCGTCACGCTGCCGCTGGTGTGGGAGGGCGATAGGCTGCTGCTAGGGCCGTTTTATTGCGGCACCGTGCGCCAAATTCAAGGCTGGGATCATGAATGGGGCGTCGAGCTTGGCGAATGGGCGCCGACCATCAACGTGAAACGCCACCACGGCTACCACCCCACCCGCGCCGCTGCCGAGGCCGCCGTCGAGGCTGCCGTCATGGCCGCGCTTGGAGAGAGGAGAGAGGGATGAGCCGAGATTTCGGGACGCAAGGAGCTGAGGTCAGTCGAATGGACGACCTCGAACGCCGGGTGAAGGAGTTGGAGGGGTGGGTTGAGACCCTTCGGAAACTGATGAGGCCGCCTCCACCTATGATGCCCGGCTCGGCTGGCTGTATGTGCCCTCCCGGAGCCGAGCGAGGGTGCAGCGGCGTCTTTTGTCCGCGCCGTGGCGGCGGATGGGTTATCACATGACCGTCCGCCTCACCCTAGAACCCCTCCCGCCCCTCTACGCCGCAATATGGAGCGAATGATGCCCTATTTCCGTTCGTGCGTCGGATGCGCAGAAAACCGCGACTCATGCCCGATCCGCGCGTCTCTGACCCAAGCCGTGAAGGGCCTTGGCATCCGGTCGCTCCGGCACCACTGCGTGAAATGGACGCCTCAATACGAGCCGGGCCAGCCGGTCAAAGTGCTCACCGTCGATAGCATGGAGGGCAACCGAGACGAGCCCGACGACGGCATCGTGAACGATTGGTTCCCCGCTACAGTCGTAAGGCAGGACGGGGGAAAGGTTGTCGCCTACGTAGTCGCAAGAGCCCAGGGCGAGCATAGCGGGGCCGAGTTCTACCCGTCGCAGAATGGCTTTGTCCGCGTTCCGTTGGCCCGCGTGAAGGCGTCCGACCATGAAGCCGTCAGCCTTGCCCAGATTGAGGCCGCGAGCCCATGACCACCATCCCGACCGCGGAGCTGGAGCACGAGCCATGAAGCAGGCACAGCTCGATTGGTGGATGCTTGGCACCTGCACGCCCCTCAGCGTGGCCCGCTTGAACGACCTCGGCCAGCTGGTCGTCGCCGATCTCGCAGACGTCAACGAGCGCATGCCGGCACCCCAAGCCCCGCCCCCGCGCAACCGCCACGAGCGCCGCACCCAAGACGCCCGCCAGCGAAAAAGGAAGCCCGCATGACCACCGAGCCCGAGCGCTTCTGCGTCACCTGCAAGCACCACGGCGGGTACACGCTCCACCTCTGCAAGCGCCTGTCCTACACCGAAAAGACCGATCCCGTCCGCGGCCGGCGCTTGATCGACAACTACTCCCTCTGCTGGTGGCAACGCCTGATCCCCTGGCTCTGCGGCCGCCGAGGCAAATACTGGGAACCCACGGAGCCCGCCGAACTCAGATGGCCCCGGTGACGTCCGGAGCCCATCCCATAACCCCCGGAGACCTCCCATGCACCCGCACGACACCGTCGAGTTCGTCGAAATCCTGCCCATCCACCAGCCCCTCACCCTGACCAACGCCTTCTCCTTCCGCCCCGACCGCGGCTACCTCTGGCTCCAGCGCATCTGCTTCCGCATCCTCCGCGCCATCGGCGCTTTCCACCAAACCGAATCCGTCACCTACCAGCGAACCATCGTCAGCCGCCGCGCAACCATGGACGCACTCATCCGCATGAAGGACGTCCTCGCCCAGCTCGGCAACGGTGGAGAAACCCTCCTCATCGGCCCCGACGAATTCAAGCAGCTCACCAACAGCACCGCACCCCAAATTAGACCCTTCGCCTTCGACCTCGAATACCTCCGGCACACCGCAACCGGATCAGACGGCACCCCGCGGCGCCCCACCGTCCTCGGCATGCGCATCTGCATCGTCCCCTGGATGAAAGGCATGATCATCGTCCCCAAAGACGCAGGCATCTGAGGAGGACCCAGCATGACCAGCCACGGCCCACCCCAAGGACCCACTCGCCGGCGCATCGCCCAGCTCCTCAAGGAAGGCAACCTCAAGCAGCAAGCCATCGCCGACTTCCTCGGCGTCTCCCAGGGACTCGTCTCCTTCGTCGCCCAAAAGCACCACCTCCGCAGAAAAGACCTCCCCATCCCAACCCACATCGCCACCACCATCACCAACATGCTCGCCGACAACCAATCCATCGCAGCCATCGCACGAGCCCTCAAAACCACCAGAGCCAGAACCGAAACACTCATCCGCCGGGTAAAGGACACAACATGATCCAGCCCATCACGATCGGCCGCGCCACCATCTACCACGCCGACTGCCTCGTCGCCCTCGCTCAGCTCCCCGAGAACAGCATCGACGCTGTTGTCACTGATCCGCCCTACGGCCTTGCTTTCATGGGCAAAGGGTGGGACGCACCAGAGAACATCGCTTTTCATCCCGAGGTCTGGCGGCAAGTCCTGCGGGTTCTCAAGCCCGGCGGCCACCTGCTCGCGTTTGGCGGCACGCGGACCTACCACCGACTTGTCTGCGCGATTGAGGACGCAGGGTTTGAGGTCCGCGACCAGATCGGGTGGGCGTTCGGCACGGGATTCCCCAAGAGCCACGATGTTGCGTTGGCGATTGATAAAGCGGCGCGAGGAGTGCCTCATGGCGGAGTTGACCCGACCAGCGTCAACCACGGGAAGTATCGCACCCAGCGCACCGAAGGCGCCCGTTCGGACAACGACCTGGGGCGAGGCTACGGTGCCGGACCCGGGCAGTATATGGCAGAGGCCGGGGGTAAGAACGAGCGGGACTACGTGCCCGAAGCCGCCGCTTGGGCCGGTTGGGGCACCGCCCTCAAGCCCGCATGGGAGCCCATCTGCGTCGCCCGCAAGCCGCTCGTCGGCACCGTCGCGGAGAACGTCCGCCAGCATGGCGTCGGCGCGTTGAACATCGCCGGATGCCGGGTGCCGACCGACAGCGGGCGTCCGCTTCGCGAAGCCCGGCGCAACGAGCAGAGCGACGAAGATCGGAACGCCTACCACAAAGGACTCGCCGGCTCCAAAGCCGTCGGCGATACCGATTTGGGCCGCTGGCCCGCCAACATCATCCACGACGGGTCTGACGAAGTCGAACAGGCTTTCGCGCAGTTCGGACAATCGCAGAGCCGTATCGGCAAGCCCCGAGGCAGCGCCACCCCCGGCGACGGCTGGGGTATGACCAAGACCGGAGCCGAATACGACGATACCGGATCGCCCAGTCGCTTCTTCTACGCCGCCAAAGCCTCCAAAGCAGAACGCCAGGGCTCCAAGCACCCCACCGTCAAACCCATCGCCCTCATGCGATACCTCTGCCGCCTCGTCACACCTCCAGGCGGAACCGTCCTAGACCCATTCGCCGGCACAGGCACAACCGCGCAGGCCGCAGCTATCGAAAACTTCAACGCCATCCTCATCGAGCAAGAAGCACAATACATCAAAGATATCCAAGCCCGCCTCGCAAACCAAGCCGGACCTCTCTTCTCCTAAACACCAAACAACCCAATTCACCCCCTTTCACTTGACAAAACAAACCACCACCACACCAAACACACGCAACCAACCCTAAAAATTATTCAGCCAAATTTAGAAAAATTCAGCCACACACAGAAAATTTCACCCAGCACCAGAAAAATTCTGCCAGCCAGAAAAACCGCGGGAAAAATCGACAGAAATTTTGACTGAAATTTTGACAGAGGTTGGGGGGAGTCAAGGCTTTTACCCAGACCGGGTTCCCCTCGTTTTTCCCCCCCCTCCCTCGGGCACCCCCCCCTCGGACCTGCCGCGTCCCCGCCTCGAATGCGAGGGGCGACGGCGGCGGCGATCGACCGGCACCCTCGATGCAGCGGTGGCGGGGCGGTGGCGAGGTCGACCGAGCCGGGCCGGCGGGTGGCGACCGAGGGTGACTCCCATCCTTACCCCGTGCCATTCGGTATAGCGGGCTTGACATCCCCGAGGATGCGGCGCTTCATGTCGCTGCCGGGTGCGACCGGCATCAACCGGAGAACCAACAGATGCAAGTGAATGACCTGATACGGGTGGCGGGGCGCGGGCGTTGTGCCGTCCTGGCCATCCTCCCCGACTGCGTGATCGTCATGGACCGGCTGGGCCGGCGCTGGATCGTGGGAGGCGCGGCATGAGCGGCGCCGAGTCGGGCGGGGCTTGCGCCCCGCTCACCTTCCGGGCGGCGCGCGAGATCGTGCGCGGCCTGGGGCTGACGATTCGCCGCACGGGCTACGGCAAGGAGGTGCGCGTCGCGGACCCCACGCTTCCCCCGGCGCAGCGCGAGGCCGAAGCGCACTACACGGACGACCTGGAAGACGCGATCGGCACTGCGGCGTTCATGGCGCGGAAGGTGATCCGGTGAGCGCGCGCGACGACGCCGAGTTCAAGGCGTTCCTGCGGGCTGCCACGGATCGGCAGTTGCCGCACATCCTGGCCAAGGAGGCGGCCGGGCGCGGCGCGGATCGGCGCCGGTATGAGCGGTTCGCCCGCGAGGAGATGCTGCGGCGCGGCCTGGACCCCGACGCCACCTAGCAGGCCGAAACCGGCCGGGTGGCGCGTCGCGCCCCTGGCTCGGTCCGCCGGTTGTGCCGGCGCTGACGAGGCCATCGTCGGGAACCTGAGTGACCGGAGACACCCCATGACCCTCCGCTACCTTGTCGACATATCGGACCACGGACCGCGCCCCGCGCCCGCCGGCATGCCGCGCCAGCACATCGTCCGCAACCTGTCCCTGCCGGCCGCCTGGAAGGTGGTCGAACGCCACGCGCGGCGCGGGGTGAAGCTGAACGGCGGCGCTGTCGTCCGCAACAACTGGGGGATGCGCGGCGGCGTGTTCCCGGTCTCCTACCGCTCCGCCGTCATCAAGGTGGACGTCGGCGCCAAGCGCGGCTGGGGGAGGGCGTGAGCATGGCGCACACCAGCGAACATACCTTCTACGGTCGCGGTAGCGGCCTGGGGATGGTCTGGTACCGCTACGCCGGGACCGATGGCGCGTGCGAGGTCGAATACATCGCCCGGTGGCACGTCGAGGGCGCCAGCGCCGGCTACTATCGGTCCATCTTCAACGGGACAGATGACGACTGGCAGCGGCAGATCGTGGCCGGCGTGAACCTGCTGCGGCGCGGCGACGGCAAGCCGGTATCGCAGGCCCTCTGCGACGCCTTCAACGCTTGGCGCGAGGCGGCGCACGCCGAGCACTGTCTGCACATTCTGGCGCACCCCGACCGGTACGGGATCGTGGCGGCTGACGATCCTCTACTGGCTCTCCCGGAGCGGGTGCGGGGCGGCGTGTGGGAAGGCGGCCAGACCGGCGGCTGGCGCGTGACTGCCACCGCGTAGGCTGCGCCAGGATCGGACTAGACGGGGCGGGCGGGGAGCGATCCTCGCCCGCTTCGCGTTGTGGGATGGCGCTACGCCGGGCCAGGCGGTTTACCAGGCTTGCTATACCGATCCGCGCGGGGTAAGAAGCGGCACCGGCCATCCCGGCCGGCTACCCGGAGACCCATGACCATGAACACGAACAACATCCCCTCGGCCATCCGAAAGAAGGCCGCGAAGCTGGTGGCGCAGCTGGAAGCCTTGCTGGAAACGGCGCAGGAGGCGCAGGAGGCCGCGCAAGCCAAGTTCGACGGCCTTTCGGAGCGGGCGCAGGCGGGCAAGGCCGGCGAGCGGGCGCAGGAGAAGATCGACGACCTGGGCGAGTTCATGAGCGAGGTCGAAAGCGCCAAGGACTCCCTGGAGGCCATCGTCAGCGTGGATGACTTCGAGTGAGCGCCGAGGTGGATCGGCTTCGCGCCCTGGCTGCCGACGCGGCGGCGGGCGAGCGGGAAGCGCAGCACAACATCATCCGCGCCGAGCTGGAGCGGCTCTTGAAGCCCCTCGGGGCGGCGTCGACGGTTGTGATCCTGACGGTGGATGAGCGGCGCGATCCCGCCGATCCTGGCCAGTGTGGCTTGTGCGACGGGTTCGTCGGGGGCGTCTCCAGCCTCGAAGGCTTGCGCGGGCTGGCTGCGCTCTTTGGCGGGGTCTTGTCGCATGCCCTGGCGGAGCATGTGCATGGCGGGCCGGTGGATGCGACCGCGCCGGGCATGGCGGCGGTGCCGTCGCTGGTGATGCTCGCGGAGGCGCTGACGCGGATGGCGGGGCGCGATGCGCCGCCGATGACGTTGACGCGGCTGCGTGGCCGAGGAGAGCCGACGTGATCCGGCGGGTGTATGGCATGGCCAGCGTGGGGGCCGCGGCTTCCCTGCCGGTGCTGGCGCTGGCTGGCTGGTGGGTGCTGCGATGAGCGAGTTGGAGGTCCTGTTCGACCTGTTCGGGCTTTCGAACGCGGCGGCGGCGCGGCTGTTTGGTGTGGACGAGTCGCGCGTGAGAGCGTGGCGTGCGGGGCGTGCGAAGTGCCCGGATGCTGTGACGTTGTGGTGTTCGATGCTGAAGAGTTGGCTGGATGAATGCCCTGCGCCGAGTGGTCGGTTGCGTCGGCGGGATGGCGGGTGAAAAGAAAGGCGCTAGGGTGTTGATCCTGGCGCCTTTTTTTTGTGTGTGTCAGCGGTTTCGGGAGCGTGCGGTGAGGGCTTTAAGGAGGGTTGGCATGTCTTCGGCTGCACAAAAAACGGTCACTTCGACACCGTTGATGCGGAGGGTTGCCTGGGCTACGCCGGGTTTTGCGGTGTTGTGTGGGGTTGTGGGTGGTTGGTGCTGTGTGGGGGCGGGGATTTTGGCGTCTGTGGCGCTGGTCTGGTT
>ERZ869929.24-NODE-24-length-96350-cov-7.347308_pt1 | contig 96350 bp, 164 predicted proteins | sample MGYA00579312_ERZ869929 | MGnify/ENA primary metagenome ERZ869929 (study PRJEB32216, sample SAMN09231818) | wastewater metagenome | place: USA: Maryland | collected 2016-08-09 | study: EMG produced TPA metagenomics assembly of the PRJNA472060 data set (Reclaimed... | reverse complement strand
CAGAATAACTCAGCAGAAGAAGCATTAAGTATGATAGAGACACTTGCTGAATCCGGATACATAGGTTTAATCCTTTTAGACTCGATAGCAGGGCTTGTTCCTCAAAGCGAGAAAGCCAAGGATATGACCGAGAATGAGAAGATGGCTGAAAGAGCTAGAATTCTTTCCCGCTATCTGCCGAGACTAGTCTCTATATTGAGAAAGAGTAAATGTATGCTAGTTTGCTCTAACCAACTTAGGGAAGGCTTAAATCCTTATGGCCCCAAAGAAACAGTACCTGGGGGCAAGGCCATGAAATACTATGCTACTCAGCGCTTATCAATGCGTATGGTAGAGAAGATTTCTCGCGGCGAAGAGGTAATTGGTCAGAAGGTAAGAATTAAGACTGATAAGAATAAGATGAATGCTCCCTATAAAGAGGCTTTCTTTAACATTATATTTGGTAAGGGGATTGACTCTTTGGCCGACCTTGTGGAAGTTGGGTCTAATGTAGGGGTAATAGAGAAGTCTGGAAGCTGGTATTCCTATAAGGGCACTAAGATTGGACAAGGCGTAGACCAAGTAAAGATGTTCTTGACCGAGAATCCAGACAAGTTCGACACAATCTATAAAGATACATTGGCTCTAGTAGGGCCGTGGTGGGGAGCCGAGGGAATAGATTGAAAAGGGAAGTAAAGACAAACGCCTCTGAACTACACAGGACAGTATTCGAGCTAGTCACTCAATGCTTTCCTAATGAGGCTATAAGGCAGGAGGAGTCTATAAGGGTGGACGGTAAGACACTCTTTATAGATATCTACCTGCCGAAACTTAAGATAGCAATAGAGTGCGATGGTATCCAGCATTTTAAATATAATGCATTCTTCCATACCGACGCAATGTCTTTTGCTAATCAGAAGAAGAACGATGCATCAAAGAAAGAATACTGCCGGGTCAACGGCATAACTTTGGTGCGCGTAGCGTATAATGAGAAGATGGATAAAGATAGTCTAAAAGAAAGAATACTAACACAGATGAGGGAAGACAATGGTTAAGAGAAAAGAATACCTTACAATCGAGAAGATTGAGTACTATAGAAGTACCTATAAAATGGGCGGCAAGGAAGACAGAGAAGAGATTGATGTGTTCTGCGACCTAGTACACGACTTGCTTATAGAAGCAGAGAGGGATTGAGATGCCTAGTTACGTAGAACAGTTAGCCGCAGACAAGGAACGAATAAGAGCAGTAGTCACCAAAGAGAAGGCTGTTCTTCATCTAGACAAGATAACTAAGCCCTCTAAGATTGAGGAACTATTTAACTTTGACTTCTCACACATTGACCAGCTAGCTGATAACGAGCTAGAGAGATATGTAGGTTGTCTATCGCAACATTTAATTTATGCTAACAAATATGTCAATCAGCTAAGAATTGTTGTTTCTATGACGAAGAAGTTTTTAAATAACGTATTAGATATAGAAGCTTTAACAGAAGATGGGAAGACAGCGAAAGAAAGAGAAACTAAGGCAAGGTTACGCGTAGCAGACATAGGGATTATTGAGAGAGAAGCTTTAGAAGAAGAGACCCGTCTTGCAGTCTATGATAATACCATAGAGCAATTAACCCAACATTTACAAACATTGAAGAAGGTTTATGATGCAAGAATTAAAGAGAAGTCCTCAACAAACCTCGGAAATAATTGATTTAGACCAGATAAAGAGAAACTTATCTGACGAGGGTGCAGAGAGAGCCTTATTAGCATGTCTAATGAAGGCTCCTGCAAAGATGGTGGACTGCACGGCTGTTATAGCAGCAAAAGATTTTACGAACGAGAACAACGCATATCTATATGAGATAATGGTTGGCCTATTCAAGAAGAACGGTGGAAAGAATTGTAATTTTGATTTAGCTACTCTCCAGATGCTAGCAAAGGAAAAAGGCGCAGAGGATAGATTCATCCAGCGCTCTGGTGGTGAAGAGTATATTGGCTACCTAAATATAGTAAAAGAATCATGGGTAGACGTAGCTAGTTTCCAGACTTATGTAGACAAGGTCTACACTCTAAGTCTAAGAAGAAGACTAGTAGATAGCCAGAAGACATTTGCAGACAAGATACAGAACCTAGACCATACTCCAGAAGAGTTAATGGTTAGCGAACAGACTGTACTTAACGAGATGTTGGTAACATCCTCGAACAATAATAACGAGATATTAAAGTTATCAGCTAAGACAGAGACACTCCTAGAAGATGCCTTGGTACAGAAGAGGCAAATAATAGGAATAAGAACACAGTATCCAAAGCTGGACAGCGCCATTGAAGGTCTTAGAAGAGGCAACCTTCTAATCGTGTCGGCCCCTAGGAAAACTGGTAAGTCTGCATGGCTAATGAATATAGGTATCAATGTAGCCGTTAACCAGAAGATACCTGTGCTGATGATTTCTACAGAGATGTCAGACGCCGAGATAATGTTTAGAACGCTAGCCAATGTAAGTTTGGTTCCAGAGAAGAACATCATCAAAGGCAATCTATCTCACAAAGAGTTAGAGGCTGTTATAGACGCTAGGAGGAAGCTAGAGGATAGTCCTTTCTATCATGTCGAGATGCGCGGATTCTCTCTTGAGAAGATTATAGCTACAGTTAGAAAGTTCGTATCTAACAACGTGGGATTTGACGAGACAGGTAAAACAAAGGACTGCCTAGTAATCTTTGATTACATCAAGATGCCTCAGACAGCTACGAACTCAAAAGACCTAAAGGAATACAAGGTGCTTGGAATGATAGCCGATGGAATGAAGATTCTTGCTGGCGACCTAGACATTCCGTTCCTGACAGCTTGTCAAACAAATAGAGCTGGAGACGTAGCTAACTCTTATGAGCTAACATGGTTCTGTAATACGTTCATGGAGCTAAGGAAGAAGACTCCACAGGAGATAGACAGAGACAACCAACTAGGCGTTTATGCCGGTAACCAGCTAATAAAGATTATAGCTAATCGTGGTGGCGAAGAGAACCTAGAAGGTATACCAATGGACTACACAGGTGAGATTATAAGATACGTAGAGCTAAAGGAAAACCAACAGTCTTCTGCGCCAAAAGACGCTTCTAGGTTTCAGCCAAGGAGACCAATATGAGCGAAGAAGTAAAGGTTGACCTTAAGTTCGTAAAGGATGCAGTTAATTTCTACGACCTAGCCAAAGACCTTGGTGAAGAGAAAATTATAGTCTCTTACAATCTGGTAAAGATTAGCTGTCCATTCCACAAAGAGAAGACCCCTTCTTTTGTATTCAACCAAGAGAGAGGTTCTTTCAGATGCTTTGGATGCCACAAGTCTGGAGATATCTTTGACTACACACAGCAGAAGCTTGGTTTAAAGTCCTTTAAAGAGGCGCTAGACTACATTCTGGCCTATACTGGAATCAACAAGGACTCTCTTTCCAGAGACAGGATAACTGTCCCGCAATATAGAAAACAACTAAAAGCCATGACCGCAATGGACCCAAAGGCCTTGAAGGAGTTCACGGTCTTTAATGAGGGCGATATAAAGGCAATGGTTGGCGACAGAAAGACCATGTTTGAGGAAAGAGGCTTTACAAAAGAGACCCTTGACTACTTCGAAGTAGGCTTTGACTCTAATGACAAAAGGGTGGTCGTTCCAATTAGAGACCAGGAAAGCAATCTAGTTGGCGTGACTGGACGTACTATATATAAAAACTTTAAGGAATTAGGTATAGCCAAATGGAAGCATTACAAAGGCTCTAATATAAGCGACAATTTCTTTAATATCCAGAACGCGATTGTTGAATCAAGACTCAATAATGGGAGTATAATAATATGTGAAGGACCGTCAGACGTAATGTGGCTGACCCAGCATGGATATAAGAACTCTATAGCTTGCCTAAACAACAGGATAACCAAGGTCCAAAAGGGAATTCTGCTAAAGAACTTCATGAACATCTATCTAATGCTAGATGCCGACACTGGAGGAGATACAGGGAAGTCATTTATTCTTGACGAGATAAGAGGTTATTTCAACATCTTTGACGTAAAGATAGAAGAAGGTAAAGACCCTGACCAGCTCAACAAAGAAGAGCTAATAGAGGCATTCAAGAATGCAAGAAAAGTATAAAAAGTTATTGACGAATTCAGAACTTTGGGGTTTTATAACAGTAATGTTAATCGAAGTTCTGTTTGCAATAGGCGCGGTATATCTCTGGAATTGGATTATCTCAAAGGAAATCAACACAGTCCTATTTGGGGCGCCAGAACTAGAGGTATTAAAAGGTGTAGTACTTATAGTGTTTTTAGACGTATTAAACAAACTACTGAAAGATAATCAAACAAAATAATGGAGGAAAGATGTTAAGAGATACACAGAAAGAGAAGCCAAAGGCTGGAATAAACAAGTGGAACTACTCAGGAAACGTAGTAAAGAAGAACGCCAAGTTCTCTGGGAACGGTAACATGTATGCCAGCATAATGATTAAGATTCCAGCCAAGAACCCCAAGTACAGCACAACACTGTGGATTAAAGCTTTTAAGGAGAAGGCCACAGAGATTGAGGAAACTGTAAAAGAGGGCTCGAACTATTCTTTCTGGGGTTACGTAAGTAACTCTAAGTATGAGCAGAACGGCGAGACAAAGTGGAGCACAGATTTCATTATCAACGGCTTCACCGAGGCTGACGAGGCAGATGCTGCCCCAGCGGTAGACACAGCAACCGGCGAAGAGCCACCTTTCTAAATAGGAGGAACGATGTTTGACCCAAAGAAGCCTTGCGGCTGTTAGTAAGATAGAGTTACCAGGGCGTCTCTTTAAAACGCCCGAATTCTTGAATAGCTAGGCAGACCTGCAGTAGCGCACGTTACTCCGCTACCGGACCCGAGGAGTGGGCTGTCTAGCTGTCTCCCGAAGAGGTGACTCGGAAACGCCTCTTTGTTCAGCCGTTGCATTGTGGTTAAAATAAATAAAACGGTTTGGCCGAGCGCTTAGCCATTAATAAGAGCGATGACTTTAGGATTTTTCATAGTAAAAATCAAAACCACATCGGGAGACTCTATTAATGTATTATGAACATATCTATTGACCTAGTTAAATCTTTAGCTTTGAAAAAAGCTAGGGATTTTTTATTTGATATCACTGGCAACGATGACCCACAAGGTCTTAGTTTGCTAGTTTATAAGAATGACTACAAGGCCAAGAAGATAACGTGCATTGTTAATTGCGGAAAAGCGAAAATTGCAGACGTGCCAGCAGATTTAATTGTTACGATAGCGTATAAGGAATTGAAGGACAAATAGTAAGGCGCGGATTAATCAGAATATTAAATGGAGTAAAAATGTCAGAAGAAAAATACCTGTCACATGAAGAAATTCTAACAGAAGATTTTCTAGCTAAATACAAAGACAAGCAGCCAAACTGGGGTTTTAATGGCCTAGGTTATGTTGTTTACAAGCGCTGCGTGACAATAGACACGCCAGTACTGTGCGACGACATGGTGTGGCGTCGAGCCGGAGATATCAAAACAGGAGACGGCCTTATCGCCTTTGAAGAAGGCTCCCTAGAGCGCAAGAAGTACGCTCTAGAAGGAAAGCCTAGACACATTGTTGGAGCAAAAGTAACACACAACAAGATAGAAAAGGCAGATGTTGTAAAGATAACACTAGAGAATGGCGAAGTGCTGAGAAGCACCCCAGACCACTCATGGTTGGTTAAAACCATCTATGGAATTGAGTGGCTAGAGGCCAAGGATTTAATTAAAAATAGCGCCTCATTTATTAAATATTCAGACGTATGGGCCCAAGACACCTCTTACGAAGCCGGATATCTGGCTGCTGCATTTGACGGAGAAGGCAGTCTAGACAGAAAGAGGGCCCTGTCATTTACCCAAACAGATAATATTATGTTAGAGAAAGTAAAGGAATATTTGGATAAAAGGGGCTATAAGTATTCAGTTAAATTAAAAACATTACAAAAAAGCAACACAAAATCATTTAAATCTCACAAGCCGTGCTATCAGCTTTCAATATATGGGAATAGCCAGGTAATGCGCTTCCTTGGAGAAATTCGCCCAAAGAGACTTTTGCAGAAATATATGAACACAGTAGACCCAATGGCGCTTAGGCGAAAAGGGAAGTTAAATTACATAGCAGTAAAATCAGTAAAATCAGACGGGGAACAGCTAGTAGCTGTAATGAGCACCTCCTCTAAGACGCACTTCACCGGAGGGTATCCTAGCCATAACACATACGCTCGTCCAGTAGAAGGCGAGAATAGAACAGAAGAGTGGAACGAGACCGTAGCCAGATGTATAAGAGGCGCGCAGAAGATTGGGGCAAAGTACACAAAGGCAGAAGCAGAACAGTTATATGACTATGTATTCAATCTGAAATGCAACTTTGCCGGTAGGGCTCTATGGCAGCTCAATACCCCAACCGTAGACAAACTAGGCGGAAACTCGTTAATTAACTGCTTCTTCACAAATATAAAAGAGTACCATGATTTCCTATTCCTATTTGAGAACTCGATGCTTGGTGGCGGCGTAGGCTTTTCCATTAAGCGTGAAGATGTACACGAGTTCCCAAGAGTTAAGCATGACGTAAAGATTGAGCATGTAAACTCTAAAGACGCTAACTTCATAGTACCAGACTCAAGAGAGGGATGGAGTGAACTTCTTAGGAAGGTGTTTAAGTCTTATTTTGAAACCGGCAAATCTTTCACATACTCAACTATCCTCATCAGAGGGGCTGGAGAGAAGATATCTACTTTCGGTGGCGTTGCTTCTGGGCCGCAGATTCTAATAGAAGGCGTAGAGAATATCTGCTCAGTTCTTGGCGAAAGGTCAGGAAAGAAGATACGCTCTATTGACGCATTAGACATATGTAATATCCTAGGAAAGATTGTAGTTAGCGGAAACGTTAGGCGTTCTGCAGAGATAGCCTTGGGAGATGTCGATGACGTAGCCTTCTTAAAAGCAAAGCGTTGGGACGAAGGCGGTATACCAAACTGGAGAGCCATGTCTAACAACTCTGTCTATTGCAATGATATAACCCATCTTCTCAACTCCTTCTGGGAGGGGTATGACGGTAATGGCGAACCATATGGCCTAGTTAATATCAAGCTTTCAAAGAAGTATGGAAGACTTGGCGAGGAGAACAACGACCCAACAGGAGAAGGCACAAACCCATGCGCCGAGATTGTAGCCCTAGCTAATAAAGAGACATGTAACCTAGGCGAGCTATATTTAAACAACCTTGCATCAAAAGAAGAGATGTTAGAGTGCGCTAAGTTGCTCTATAAGTACCAAAAGGCAGTTTGCGCCATGAAATTCTACCACGACGAGACCACCGCCATAGTCAATAAGAACATGCGTATTGGCATAGGCGTAACTGGCGTGTGTCAGTCAGAGCAAGCCAGAAAAGACAAGTGGTACGACTTCGTGTACAAGGGCCTCAAGAAGTTTGATAAGGAGTGGTCAAAGAAAAATGGCTGGAACGAGTCAATTCGCTTGACAACCGTCAAACCTTCTGGTACACTAAGCCTGTTGTCCGGGTCAACTCCAGGTGTCCACCCTGCGTATTCTGAGTTCTACATAAGAAGAGTCAGAATGGCGGCCAACGACAAGCTGGTTGAATACTGCAGGGAGAAAGGCTTTAGAATTGAGTTCCAGCTTAACTTCGACGGAACAGAAGATAAGAATACAGTGGTTGTTGAGTTCCCATGCGCCGCTGGCCCAAATGCTATAGTCGCCAGGCAAATGCGCGCAATAGACCAACTAGAGCTGGTAAAAGAGCTGCAGAAAGAGTGGGCAGATAACTCAGTTTCTGTAACAGTATATTATAAGAAAGAGGAGCTACCAGAAATAAAGGGGTGGCTAAAGGAAAACTATAATAATAGTTTAAAGACAGTCTCTTTCCTGCTTCATAACGAGCATGGATTTAAACAGGCTCCATATGAAGAAATAACAGAAGAAGTGTATAATGTTATTAGGAAAGACATTAAGAAGATAGACGTATTTAAAAAGAATACATTCGAGCTAAACGTTGGCTCGGACTGCGATTCTGGGGCTTGCCCGATACGATAGAAATACGGGGAGTGGCGCAATTGGTTAGCGTGTTCGCTTTGGAAGCGAGAGGTTGTTGGTTCGAGTCCAGCCTCCCCGAATTTATATAAAGAGGAAGTATGACACCAAATGATTTTTGCTACTGGCTCCAGGGGTTTTTAGAGATATCCGATGTAAAGACATTAACCCCAGAACAGCTTTTAGTTGTAAAAGACCACCTGCAGTTGGTTTTTAAAAAGGACACCCCATTAAGATTTGGGCCACCAATGCCATATACCTTATGCGATAAAGGCGGACAAGGGTCAACATATGTAGGCGGAGAAGCCAAAGCACCACTGTCACCAGGAGCTTCTATTGTTGGAGGATTTGACGGAAAAGGTAATAAAATAATGAGTCCATATTTAACATGCTAAGGAGACAAAGTGATTAAGACAAAAGGTGGAACAGAGGTAAGAATCATAGGCGGAAGTGCAAAGTCACTAACTGGCAGAAAGCCATTTGTTGTTGAGCCAGTTTCCCAGGAGGCTCTGCCGAACCTAACAAGGATGCTGTCGCTTTCAAGAAGCAAGAATCATAGCGACCCAGCAAGCCCAATGAGAATGTACTTGATGAAGAGCGAACTAGTATACGATAGCGAGATTGAGTTGTCAAACGCATTAGAGTTAGCATAAGGAGAAGGTATGTTTGTATATAAAATTACAAACAAAATAAACGGCAAAATCTACATTGGCAGATGCTCCTCTTCTCTTAAAAGAAGACTTACAAAACACTTTAGTTGCGCTAAACTAGACATTAAAACAAGAATAGGTTCCGCTATAAGGAAATACGGAAGAGATAATTTCAATATAGAATGCATTGAAGAAGTAGCAGACAAGAAAACAGCGATAGAAAGAGAAACTTTCTATATAAGAATATTAGATGCAACAAATGGACATATAGGGTATAATATAATAGACAATGGACACTGTGGTGGCTCTGAATACGTGTCAGAAGAGTCTAAATTAAAAATAAGTTTAAAGAACAAAGGCAAGAAACATACTCTAGAAGCCAAAAAGAAAATATCCGAGGCGTCAAAGATAATGCATACGCCAGAATTTGATAAAAGGATATCTATCATGATGTCCGGGACGAATAACCCATTTTATGGCAAAGAGCACACAGAGGAGACAAAAGTAAAAATGAGAAAGTCAAAGAACACAGGAGCTTCAAATCCTGCATCAAAGCTTAATTATCCTATTGTGTGTAAAATAAGAAGTCTCTTTGAAAAAGGGTCATCCGTAAATTCCTTATCCGATAAATTTAATATATCAAAAACACAGACTAGAAGAATCATAAATGGAGAAAGTTGGGTTAAAAATGTTTAAAACTAGACCAATAAAGGTTTTGTGGCACGGAGAGTTTGGTGTTAGCACAGGTTTTGGAGGGGTTTCAGAGAATATAGTAGATAGACTTAATAATATTAGGACAGAGTGGGGGACACAGAAATATGCCCCTGCTGTAATGGCGCTTGGAAAAGGGATGAATCCTTTTGACAACTCCAATAGAAAGCCGTATCCTGTTATACCTATGTATGGCAACCAGCAGGCTGCTCCGTTTGGTCATGACTATGCAGCTGATTTAGTTCGTCGTTATCGTCCCGATGTAATCGTTACATTCGGAGACACATGGATGGTTGATTTCTGGAATGAGCCTGGGATTGTCCCAGAAGACCTTCGTTCCAAACTAAAAGTAATAACATATGTTGCAATTGATGGATACCCAGTTCCAGATTTCTGGATTGACAAGTATAGGAAGTTTGATAAGGTTGTAACGTATACCAAATTTGGTAAAGATGCAATTGACGAGAGAGCCAAGAAGATGGGGCAGAAGGTTAACACAGACTTCATCCATCACGGCGTAAACACCCAGGCCTTCAAGCCCCTGTCTCAGACAGACATAGATGGATTTAAAGAGCAGAACGGACTAAAAGGTAAGAAGATAGTCGGTATGTTCTCTCGTAATCAGCCACGCAAGCACCATCCTGAGTTTATAGAGTTTGCTCAGGCTCTATTAAGAGCCACAAATAATGACCCAAATCTTATGTTCTATATTCACGCGGTTGAGAATGACGCAGGATGGAATCTACCCGCCCTCATAAGAGACCTAGATGAAATGAAGCTAAGAGATAGATTCTTGCTTCACGGGACAGTTGGTCCAAATCAAGAGATACCAAGCGACTCAAGAGAGCTACAAAATAGATTCTTCTTCCCCGGAATTAAGAACCCAGCAGAAGGCATCCCTGTAGAGCATCTAAATATGATGTATAATATATGTGATGTGCATGTGATGTTAACCTCTGGCGAAGGTTTTGGATGCACGGTGCTAGAGTCGCTAGCTGCTGGAGTGCCAACCCTTACAAATGACTATGCTGCAAGCGCAGAGCTTATAAGTATGTCTGGTGGCGGAGAGCTAATTAAGGCCAGAGAATATACGTATCGCGGTTCTGACCATAATTTCTACAGACCACACACAGACCATAACGACGCAGTAGAGAAGACAATAAAGATTCTAAACGACCCAGAACTGGCAAAGAAGTACAAGAAGAAGGCCAGAGCGTTTGGACTACAAATGTCTTGGGATGTTATAATCGAGGACTGGGATAGAGTTATTTCTTCAGTGTTCGAAGTTGATTCAAATGAAGTCGTGAAAACAGAATTAATCTAATAGGAGAAAAGATGATAATTCCAGATATTGTATTAGTAGCACCTATAACAGACATAAGCGGAGTAGCTGAGTCTGCTAGGAATTTATATCTTGCCTTATTAGACCTAGGCGTTAAGGTAAAGCTGGTTGAGATTCCTTTCTGGAGCCATTTAAAGGCCAAGCTTCATCCAGAGATTGAAGACAAGATACGTATGGGATTTGAGAGAAATGACCTTCGTAACCCAGCAGTGATACATCTTTATCCGCCACATGCAGTTCAGGGTACTCCTACAATAGAAGGAGCTGCCTTCAATGTAAGTTTCACTGTGTTTGAAACAGACAAGTGTCCTATAGTTTGGAGAGACGCACTAAACAACAACTTTTTCGTAGAGAATTGGGTCGCCGGTAAATTTAACGTAGATGCATATGCGTCGGTTGGCGTAGATAAAAAGAAGTTGCGCGTTATCAATCACGGCGTAGACTCTGCTAGGTTTAATCCAAATGTAGAGAAGCTAAAGATAGATGGACAGGAAGGCTTCACTCTAATGACAGCCTTTGATTGGTCTCACCGCAAAAATCCAGAAGCCATGATAACTGCATTCCTACAGGAATTTAACAATGTAAAAGATGCTTGCTTTGTAGTTAAGTCATATACCGGCTACGGAAACGAGGAGTCAAAGAATAAGATAAGAGAGTCTATAACCAAATTAAGGCAGATGACAAGAAGCAATGCCAAGATTTTACTTATAACGGACTTCATGCACTCCGACTCTATGGCTGGCCTACACGCTTCCGCAGATGCATGGGTGTCGCTATCTAGGGGAGAAGGCTGGGATATGGGAGCCACACAGAGTATGGCTACAGCCGTTCCTGTAATAGCTACAAACAATACAGCGCACATGGAGTATATGGACGAGAATAATTCATACCTAGTTAAGTCCGTAAAAACACCAATTACCAATAAGGACTTCCTTGTTAGGAATCCACAGTTCATAGACCACTCTTGGTACGAATGCGACATCAAAGACGCCAAGCGCCAAATGAGAGCCGCATACGAAGACTGGAAAACTGGGGCTATTAAAGAAAAAGGTAAGAACGCAAGAGCCAAGATGCTAGACCTTTCATGGAGAAAGACAGCAGTAAATGTTGTATTCAACCTAGGTAAATACTACAGATAGGAACAATATGGACTACTCAGAGCTTAAAGCAAACGAATCCTACTACCTAGCAAAAGAGCTAAGCCTAGCCGTTGGCTCAAAGAATAAAGGCATCAAGCTATCTTTCCCATTTGGGACAAAATTAATTTTTGCAGATAAGAAGATTGATAAGGGTACACAAAGAAGAGAGTTCAGATTTAGAGTTTCTAGTTCTGGACTACTTTTATATCTTGACGAATCTGGAGTAGCTGAATATATAAACGACGACATTAGCAATGCACAGGTGAGAGATGCCAAATAAAGAAAGAAGAATTAGCAGAGATGCTGCAGCTACATCGGAACGAAGAGGCGGACTAGGTATTCCTAATTTGGTTCTTAGGGAAGAGAATGGCAATATAGCATTTGACAATAGAGATGTAACAGCCATGGCTAAATTTAACGTAGCCAGAGGTGGAGTTACAGTTGACAATCTAAGAGAGTCTGGTAAAGGCAAACGTCTTTACTTTGAGGCTATGGTAGAGAAGTACTGGGAAGAGAAGTGGGAGTGCCCAGGATGCAAGGGAGTATTTAGTAGACTCAAGGGAGCAATACAGGTTGGACAGTTAACTCCAGCAGACACAAGGGTAAACAGATGTTATTCTTGTTGGACAGACCACGCTCCAATCGGATGGAAAGACGGAGAGGAAGAGGAATATCTAAAGATTAAACCGTATATAGATAAATACCTAGACGCAAAAACTGATTTTGCAAAATATGAGATAGTACGGGAGTTTCTAAAAACAACAGATGAATCAATACCTGAATTTGCTCTCTAAGGTAATACTTACCGGCACTCAAAGAGTTGATAGAACCGGAGTTGGGACCATTGGAGTCTTCGGAGAACAAGTAAAGTTCAATCTAGCAGACGGATTCCCTCTACTGACAACAAAGAAGGTTCATTTTAAATCTGTAGTGCATGAGCTTCTGTGGTTTTTATCTGGAGATACAAATATAAAGTATCTAAAGGATAACGGCGTTAGAATATGGGATGAATGGGCAGACCAAGATGGCGACCTAGGCCCTATATATGGACACCAGTGGAGACATTGGGCCGAAGATGATTTCGTTAACGGCATAGACCAAATATCCGAACTTATAAAGAACTTAAAGAAAGACCCATTTAGCAGAAGGCATATAGTTAGCGCTTGGAATCCAGTAGATGTTCCAAATATGGCTCTTCCACCATGTCATACGTTATTTCAGTTTCACGTAGAAGATTGTTCTGACGGAAAAAGATATCTGAACTGCCAGTTATACCAAAGAAGCGCAGACTTATTCCTAGGAGTCCCGTTCAATATAGCTAGCTATGCCCTGTTGACCCATATGGTCGCACAGGTAGTTGGCATGGAGCCCGGAAATTTCATACATACATTTGGCGACCTTCATATATACCAGAACCACAGAGAGCAAGTCGGAGAACAGCTAGGCAGGACTCCAACATCTTTACCAAGATTAAAGCTTAATCCTGAAATAAAAGATATTTTTAAATTTAGATACGAAGACATAGAACTAGTAGGGTATAATCCACAAGAAGCAATTAAAGCTAAAGTAGCGGTATGAATAAAAAATCAGGAGTAGAGATTGGCGCTAGGTTTGGACTACTAACCGTTTTAAGCATTAATAAAGAACCAGGCGAAGCAAGAAAAGTAGCTTGTCTTTGCGAGTGCGGCACTACAATGACGATTTCAGCACATAGGCTCATTAGGGCTAAATCGTGCGGATGCCTTATAGTAAAGCCAACGCTAGACATGATTGGTAAAAAATTTGGAAGCTTGACAGTTATAGAAATCGCAAGGAATAGAATAGATAAAGATAAATGCGTTATGGTAAAATGTAGGTGTGATTGCGGAAAAGAATCATTCTTCAATAGCAGAGGGATAAGAAGAGGCAGCATAACATCGTGTTGCAGATACACCAAGATAGGTGGATACAAAGGAATTCCTGGAAATTTTTGGACCAAGACAAAGTGGTGCGCGAAAAAGAGACAGTTAAATTTTGAGATAACTCCACAGCACGCATTTGAAATGCTAGAGAGCCAGAACTATAAATGTAGGTACTCTGGATTGGTAATAAATTTAAGCAGAGATATAAAAGAAAGAACCGCCTCTATTGATAGGATTGATTCCGATATAGGATATGTCGAAGGGAATATTCAGTGGGTTCACAAAGATATCAATAGGATGAAGTCTAATTTCAGCGAAGATAAATTTTTAGAATACATAAGACTAATAAATGAAAAACATATGAGGGATAAATGAAAAATATTTACTTCGGAATGATGCAAACACTCGGTGACATCATAGCATCAACCGCTATAATTCGTACAATCAAAGAGAAGTATCCAGAGTCAAAGATTACATATGCTGTCGGAAATGGATATGTTGATGTATTGAAGAATAATCCAGACATTGCTGAGATTATTCCATGTCAAGCACCGCAAGAGATTGTTCTTAGAGCTGGCGAAAAGGAATACGATAAAGTATTTCTTCCTCTAATGCTTACTCAGGAAGATACAATGTGGCATCAAAGGACTCCGTGGTGCCTTCCTGGAGATAGACATAACCTAGTAGATATGTATGCAGAGAAATGCGGAGACGACCTTAAGATAGAGAATAGAAGAACATATATCTATCCAACAGACAAAGAGTGGAACGAGCTAGTTGCTCAGGTTCCAGAAGAGAAGAGAACAATCTTTGAGACACTGCCGTTCATAACCATCCACACATCTAGTAGACTAGAGAGTAAGGATTGGCCAGCCGCTAGTTTTGACGAGCTTATAGCCAGGATTCATAATCATTTTGGCGGTAAGTTTGGAATTTATCAGATAGGCGGAAAAGACGACAAGCAGCTACGAGCTCCAGTAATCCCACTTATGGGGACGCCAATCCTTCATACAGCCGCGATTATCAAAAGAAGTCTATTCCATATAGATATAGATTCTGGCCCATCGTTTATAGCCGATAGTTTAGACGTACCTACATTGTGCATACTCGGGTCTACAACAAAAGATATAGCTGGACCAATTGGCCCAAATACAACGTTCATTGAGCCAGACTCAAGAAAGTGCATAGGAACAGCAACTCATTGCGCATGTGTAACCCACTGCCTAATAAAAGAAGACTGTATAAAGACAATAAGCGTAGATAGAGTCTTTAAGGAAGCTATCAAGATTTTGGAGCCGATAGTTGCAAAATTAAATGGATAACGAAAGCGCATATAAAACGCTAAGATATATGAAAAAAGACATAGAGGCTATAATTGTAAGAGATTACATTAGAGCCTCTATTTCTAATTTTAAAGAAGACAAGATATATATTATCTATGACGGAAAAGAAATAGCAGAATACGACGAGTCTATAATGCAACTAAAGAAAGACTTAAACGAGATTAAGTCATACTATATATCAAAACCAGTGAAGAGCCTACTAAGATGAAAACAATAGAGATAGTCCTAATAGACCATGCAACTAATAATACTGTCGCCAGAAAGGTCGCAGAGAGGCTACGCAAAATAACGACTAAGAATATAGTCTATATTAATCCGTCTCACTCGTTATTATTCCAATGCCTAAGATTGATAAACACATATACTGCAATACCTTTAGCTAAACAAACAGCTCTGTTCCTAGATGTTGCAAAAGAGGTACAGATAAGGGAAGACGTATTGGACAAGGTCGTTGATGACCCGAATACAATAATCATAAGGTCCGGTTCGTTTCTAATGAATATGTACTATTACTGGATGCTCACAGATAAACAGACTAAGAAAATAACGACAAAGCATATAATTAAGAAATTTGCCAATCCAGCAAATCTACTAGTATATACAAAAATGAAGTTCGATTTCTTTAAAGGAAAAAGAAAGAAATTTAATGCTAGATATAGGGTTGCAGATAGTGTCCGTGGTGCTGGTCTACACTGGCGAGACGTAAAATATAGGCGTATTATGGAACTTATGATGAAGAAGTATGGAACCAAATGTAGTATAATAGATAGTGAAGATGAAAATCTCGAAGCTGTTATAGACGAGATAATAGATGTAATTAAAGAATCTAATATACTAACGGATGAAAATGGGATACCTAGACAAGAAGACAGTTTACCTGTGCGGCTCGATAACAGCCCTGGCTGATGATGGACAAGGATGGAGAAAGACCTTAACTCCAACGCTTGAGGGATACGGCTTAATAGTAGACGACCCAACAAAGACCACAAGTAACAATATAGGAGAGGTTGGAGACAACAAGCTTTACTTTAGGAATCTTGTTAAAGAAAGAAACTTTGAACTCCTAAAGAAAGAGTTCTTTCCAATTGTAAGAAAAGACCTAAGGTCTGTCGATAAGGCGGACTTCCTAATCTGTTCTTACGACCCAGAGGTTCATTTAGTCGGAACAATCCATGAATTGGTGGTTGCGTCACTGCAGCGGAAACCAATTCTGTTGCATTGTGAAGACAGCAAATTAGATAAGCTTAATCCATGGATTCTTACATTTGTTAAGAACGGATGCATGTTTACAGATTGGAATAAAATGCTAGAATATCTACACGAGATAGATAACAATAAATTCAACACATCATACTGGACACTCTGAGGATATATGCCATACATTAAACAAGAAGATAGAGACTTATTAAACCCATGGATAGACGACCTGTTTGGAGCCATGCTCGTAGACAACAGAGTTGAGGGAGCAGAGACGAATAGAGAGTTAAAGGCTGGCGAGTATAACTATATAATCACACGCCTAGCTAACTACTTTCTACAAGAGAAGGGTTTAAATTACGCCAATGTAAATGAGTTGATTGGCGCTCTTGAGTGTGCAAAGCTAGAACTGTATAGAAGGGTTGCTGCTCCGTATGAAAATAAGAAGCTAGATGAAAATGGCGATGCTTACGATGGAGAAATACTGTGAAACCACATATAGTCTGCGGCATGATTCTTTACAATGAAGAAAAGCTGATACGTTATAGTGTCGGCTCTCTTTATAATTATGTAGACAGCTTTGTTATAGTTGACCACTACTCAACCGACAAGACAGTAGAGCTTATCAAGGAATTAGATGTAGATAAGAAGATTACTATAATTTCTCGTAAGTGGGACAACTCATATAGAAATGCTAGGAATACATACTTAGACTATATAAAGAAAAATATCTATCCTAAGAATAAGTTCAATACTTATTACCTTAGATGTGATGCGGACGAGGTTTATGAAGAGACATGGCTAGAAAAGCTTCCAGAGGTAATAGAAGAGAATCCAGATATGGAAGGATTCCGTTCTAACTTCTATACCTTTACAGCTGACTACGCTCATCTAGATGAAGTTAATCCTACTGAATCAAGAGTGTCTATCTTTAGATATACTCCAGACATAGTATATGCTAACGACCTACATGAGATGCCAGTCCACTCAAGCACCGGCACTCCTTGCTATGGGCATCCACTAGACGACAAAAGACTAGGAGTTATGGCTTTGCCCGGATATGCGTATCTACATTTTACATGGTGCGACGTAGATAGATGTGTAGTTAAAGCAAAGATTTATACCGAGCACTATGTGAAACAAGGAACAGAGACGACAGAAAGACTTAATACCATCACGGCCTCTAAAGATTCTTGGTGGTGGGATAAGAAGTCCTCTATACGATATAATGGCAAATGGCCCAGCGTTATAAAGAAGTATGGATTCCTAGAAGGACAGGAAGACCATAGCATAGAAGACGACTCAACAAAAATATCAGTCTACACTATAATAAAAAATGGAATCAAATTCGACTATCCATTTGTAGAGGCAATTAGTTCTATCCTTCCAATAGCTGACGAAGTCATTGTTAATTGCGGAGATTCAGAAGACGGAACTACAGGATTGGTGCATAAGGTCTTTGATGGAATATCTAAAGTAAAAATATTCGAGAGAAAATGGGAAGGCAGAGAACAAGGTACAGCCTTCCTACGCAATCAAAGCAATTGGGCCAAAGACCAGTGCAAGAACAATATATGCATGTATCTCCAGAGTGACGAGATTTACCACGAGAATGACCTACAAAAGATTAAGGATGCCGCCAAGACAATAGACAGTATGCCTAATCTAGTTGGAGCTATATTCCAATGGAGACACTTTGACGGAATTCCTACACATATAAACAAGGATTCCTATCCAGAAGAAGTGCGCCTAATAAAGAAAAACATGCTTGAATCTATTGGCGATGCACAAAGCATGGGGCTAAAAGCTGCTGGATTAACTAACGTAATGGCTTTTAAAGATTTTCTCTTAAAGACTGATGTTAGAACATTCCATTACGGATGGCTTAGAGAGCCAGCAAAGATGCTTGCAAAGCTACAGGATTTTGACAAGTACTACCATGATGATGCAGAGTGGAATATAATGCATGGTAAGGACGACAAGAACTACAGAGACGGGAATTACAACTATGGAGCTAAGATAGACAACTTCACAGAAACCCACCCATCCGTTATGATGCCAAGAATAACTAGGTATGAGACCTTGAACAACCTAGAACATAAATCAAAATTCGAACGGAGTTAATATGAATCTTACTAAGAACTTTACCCTAGAGGAACTGAGCAAGACAGAGGTGCGCGACCTATTAGACGCCAACAGAAAAGAGGCGGAAGCGTATATTGGCTCTTTGACAAGAGTAGCTAGCGAACTACTGGAGCCGATTAGGACATTATTTAAAAAGCCATTATCTGTCCACAGCGGATTTAGAGGAACCAAGCTCAATAAGAAGGTAGGCGGGTCGGCAACTAGCCAACATTGCCTAGGAGAGGCTGCAGACTTTGTGATAGACGGATACGAAACAGACGAGAAGTTGTTAGAGGCCGCAAAGAAAATATATAAAGAGATGCCAAATTTAAAGTTCGGCCAGCTTCTTGTAGAGTACGGATGTTTACATATTAGTCTCGGAACCAAAAGAGAAATAGCAAGGTACGATGTCCCAACTAAAACTAAAGTTCCTATTAAGGTGGCATAATGGTTCCAAAAGTATCTATAGTTATTCCTGCTTTAAATATGCTTGAACTAACGGCTCAAACAATAGCCGGTATTGCAAAGACCTGCGATATCCCTTTTGAGGTTATCCTAGTTAATAACGGGTCAACAGACGACACAAAAGAATGGTCCGACAATATAGCAACTGGGATATTAAGCAAGAATCCTAATTTTGTAAGATTCATAGCCATACACAATCCTACAAATAGAGGAATATCTGGCGGGTTGAACACAGGCATATTACACGCTAGGGGCGAATTTTTATGCATGTGTGCTAATGATATTCTAGTTCCGCCAAAGTATTTCTCATGGGCAGTAGAGAACCTAACTAGAAATCCACAGATAGGTACAATAAGCCCATTCTATACAGAGGACGAAAGATTCAGAGGGGTTGACGCCTTCTACGGAAACTATGACAAACTGGTTAAGATAGATGAATGGACAGACAATTGGCATTTATCAGTAATTCAGGTCTTCACTAGAGAGATGTGGAACAAGGTCGGAGAGTGGGACGAAAGATTAATGAACCATCTGATGGATAATGACCATGGACAGCGTATATATCTAGCAGGATATAAACCAACCGCATGGAAAGGCATGGTCGCCTTTCATCTATATGGCAGCTTCGGAAGAGCCCAATTAGTCAACCAGTCCAAGGAAGCCAAGCACGACAGTAGATACTATCTAAAGAAGTGGGGCATGTTCCCAGACAAACCAATAGACCTAGCTAAAGACTGTATCAAAGAAAGAGCGTCAAAAGGACAGTACCTTTCAAAGACGCAATTAAATAGAAAAAATAAGATACGCATAATCAAACTAAAGCAGGCAGGGGAGAGACTTAATTAATGAAGGTAACCCAAGAGATAGTTGAGACTGAGTTTAAAAAATCTGGATTTATATTAGTTGATAAATATAAAAACAATGAATTAAAATTAAAGGCAATTTGCTTTTGTGGTAGAACATTTACGACCACAAGAAGAAATTTGGTCCACAACAAACCCAAGAGCTGCGGATGCTATAAAAGCGCCGGGCTTAACCATTATAAATTCAAAGGCACAGGAGAGATTAGCTTGACCTACTTCAACAGAATGAAGTCCAATGCCTTTCATAGAAATATTGATTTTAAAATAAATATAGAGCAGCTTTGGGACCTATTCCTAAAACAAAAGAGAAAATGTGCGCTGAGTGGTATGGATATAATCTTCTCCACAAGGGGAGACAAGAAGAATACACCAACAGCCTCACTCGATAGGATAGATTCGTCAAAAGGATACGAAATAGATAACATTCAATGGGCGCACAAGGATATAAATAGGATGAAAATGGATATGCGCCAAGATAAATTCATAAATCTTTGCCAAACAATAGCTAAATTTAACGAGGTATAAGTGAAGATATTAATAGGTTGTATTAATTTCCATTCTAGGCCATTTACAGAACTTTGGCTAAAATCTCTTTCCAAAAATATTGAAAAACTAGGTACGCCACTAGAGTCACCTACATCAGAACAACTACATAAGGTTGTAGTTTTAAATAATAGCCCAGAAGACAACCTAGACGATTTAAAACATATGTATCCAGGTGTCGTATTTATAGAGCCAGGAAACAATCTTGGAGTAGCAGCAGGATGGAATAGGATAATCAAAGAAGGTTTTGATTTAAATGGCAACCCATTATATGATTACTACATGCCAACGAACAACGATATATATTTTACCGAAAGTTGGCTTGATAATTTCTTAAGCTGTCTACAACAGGACACTAAAAAAGAATACGGGTGGATTAGTAGTTTTTGTAACGACTACAAAGAATACGAGCTAACAGGGGTATCGGAAACAATTGAATTTGAAAATAGATACTGGAATGGAGTAAGGATAGAAGCTGACGACATGGACACACTGCTGATGGTTCAAAATATGCTAAAGATAGCGTATGCTCCATTCGGAGGGGTAGAGAGATTTGCAGAAACACTGAGACAGAAATATGGAATAAAGCTAAAACAGATGCACCAAAAAGCCCCATGTTTTGCTCTTTCTAAAGAGTGCATAAAGGAAGTAGGTTTATTCGATGAATATAACTCTCCTATTGGTCTACATGAAGATGCCGACTACGGCAAGAGAATAGAGCTATCAAGATTTAAATTTGGGGCAGCCTTTGGAGCATATGTAATGCACTTTAGTATGATGTCAAGAACAAAGGGAGAGTTTAAGAAAGAGTGGTGGGTCGAGTCTAGAGAAAAGGCCTTCCAAGAAAAGTGGGGCGTATCTTCGAAAGAGATGCACAAGATAACTAAGGATAAGAAGTTTAAGCTAGACCTTGGTTCTGGATATGGACCCAGAAAAGATGGACACTGGTATCATATGGAGATAGACCCAAAGTTCTCAGACATAGAATTCCTTGGAGATATTAGCAAGGAGCTTCCGTTTGACGACGAGTCTATGAGTGAGATATATGCATCCAACTGCTTAGAGCATTGCGAATGGAAGACCATACTTGGTGTATTATATGAATGGAGAAGAGTCCTAGCTACTGGCGGCAAGATAGAAATAAGAGTTCCGAACTTTAGATTTGCCGCAGAAAGATATCTAGAAGGTAGTTGGAAACTAAGTCTGGTGGAAGGAACAGAAAGAAACTTAACGCACCTTATATTTGGAGGAGACAATCCTGGGTATCCGCACCTTCATAAGGTAGGACTAGATTATGACAATCTATCTCAGGCTCTAAAAGATGTAGGTTTTTCTAATATTGTAAATGCAAGCGACCAAGGCTCGTGGGAATTAAAAATAATAGCAGAAAAATAAGAGGCATAAATGAATATAGATACAGCTATAAATAACTCTCCAAGAACGGCAAGAAGCAGAACATTCGACACCGTACTAAGAGAGCTATACAGTAGATTTGGGGACACTCCAATAAATATGGTGGAGACAGGAACGATACGACAGTTAATGGACCCAGGAGATGGGTGGTCTACAGCTGTATGGAAGGCATACGCAGAACAGTGTGATGGTCATGTTTGGTCGTGCGATATAAGCGAAAAACACATGAACGTATGCAGAGAAGTTACCGGCAACTCCAGACACGTATCATATATAGTAGAAGATTCGGAGAAATTTCTAAAAGAATTCGATAAGGAGATTCACTTCTTGTATCTAGACTCGTATGACACAGGCGGAGACCAAGAGAATGTTTTTAATGCCTGTTTCCACCAGTTAAAGGAAGCTGGTGCGGCACTTAGGAGACTACACCCGAATGCAATAGTGATGATGGACGATATCCCAACAGACTTTAAGAATGGCAAAGGGGAGCTATCGATTCCATTCTTCCTGGGCAATGGGTTTAAAATTATCAACTACCAGGAGCCTCAGATTATCCTAGGGAGAATAAATGAAAGTAACTAAATGCAGAATGTGCGACTCCTCGAACCTAGAGGAGTATATCGACTTAGGACACCAGCCACCTAGTGATGCATTCTTAACAAAAGAACAGACAAAAGAACCAATAACACACTATCCATTAAACGTTGTCCTGTGTAAGGACTGCGGTTTATCACAACTTGGGTATGTTGTTCCGCCAGAGATTCTATACCAGCAAGAGTATCCATATGAATCTTCCACTACAGAGAAAGGACGCAAACATTACTGGGATTTTGCCGATAGTGTCAGCGCCATAGCGAATGTAATGGAAGGCGAATTAGTTATAGACATAGGTAGCAATGTGGGTGTGCTTCTTGAAGGATTTAAGAACAACGGAGCAAAGGTGCTTGGAATTGACCCAGCCCCCAATATAGTTAAGAAGGCCAACGATAGAGGCATAGAGACAATCTGCGAGTTCTTTGGTAGCGAAGTAGCAGATAGTGTTGTTAGAAAATACGGAGAAGCGTCAGTAATAACAGGGACAAATGTATTTGCGCATGTAAACAACCTATTTGATTTTATGCGTGGTGTGTATACATTACTAGAAGAGCGTGGAGTCTTTGTATTTGAATCTCCAAGCTTATTAGAGCTAGTTAAAAACAACGCATATTCAAGCATATACCACGAACATCTTTCATATCTTTCGCTTAAACCTGTAGTCAAATTTGCGAAGAGAATGGGACTAGAGGTTGTGAGAGTTGAGAAACATGATATACACGAGGGTTCATTTAGGGTATTTATAACTAAGAGCCTAGACTGGCCTATAGATAAATCAGTAAATGAGTACCTGGAAGAGGAAGAAGAGAGCGGAATACACAACATAGCTACACTAAAAGAGTTTGGATATAAAGCGCACGAACATCTTAGAGCCCTAGACAAACTAGTAAGAAAGCTAAAAGGCGACAAGAAAGACGGAGAATCGTCCATAGTTCTTTTAAGCGCTCCCGCAAAAGGAATGACGATAGTTAATTCTTTAAAATGGAACCACAAACTAATAGAGTACGCAACAGAAAAAACGCCCTTAAAGGTAGGTAAGTTTCTTCCTGGTGGTTCTATTCCTGTTGTAGAAGATAGAGCGCTATTGCAGAGTGAACCAGAATACGCTCTAATAATGGCATGGAACTTTCAAGAAGAGATTATCAGAAATAATATGGAGTATTTAAACAGAGGCGGTAAATTTATACAATTATTCCCATATATTCAGGTAATAAACAAAGAGATGCTCGAAGCAAAACAATCGTAACTAACGTATATAAAATATGAACCTAAGAGATAAGAAAATACTTATAATAGGCGGAAACGGCCTACTTGGAAAACCCTTACAGGAGTTATTAACCAGTAAGGGTATTTCCTTTTATGCCCCTAGAAGCCAAGATATGAACGTCCTAGATAGCCAACACATAGAAAAGACCTTTAGAGAGTATGGACCAGATATTGTTTTTAATCTATTCGTAAGCTTTGGTGGCATAATAGCCAACGCTAGGCATCCTGGTAAAATATTTTACGACAATCTAATTGGTAACGTAAATGTGGTTGGCGCTTGCGTCGGACACAGCGTTAAGAAACTTATACAGGTCGGGACACAGTGCTCATATGCAGACACAGCAACACCTCCGTTTATGGAAGACAAGCTATGGGATGGATACCCTACAGAAAATAATGCCCCATACGGAATAGCTAAAAGAGCTATTCATACAATGATAGATTCATACAGAAAAGAATACGGTCTTAATGGCATATATCTAATTCCGTCAAATATGTACGGCCCATATGATAACTTTCACCCAGAGCACACCCATGTTATTCCAGCGCTTATTAGACGCTTTATAGACGCGAAAGAAAAGAATCTTGATAGCGTAGAGATATGGGGCACTGGTTATGCGACAAGAGAATTTTTATATAACTATGACTGCGCTAATGCTCTTATAGATGCAGCAGAACAATACGACAGTTCTGACCCAGTTAATCTAGGTTCTGGAAAAGAAGTTACGATTAGGGAACTAGTTTCTGTGATACAAGAGTTGGTTGGATACGAAGGCAATGTATGGTATAACAACAACGGACTAGACGGACAGGCGCGCAGGTTAAACTCTATAGAAAGAGCTAAGAACGCATTTGGCTTTGAGCCTAGAATATCTCTAAGAGATGGGCTAATAAGAACAATCAACTATTATAAGTTAAATAGAGATAAACTTAGGGAAACGAAGATATATGAATAATATTCTAATAGGCATGGCAACATACAATCATTATAATTTTACATATCTAGCTCTAGACTCTCTGTGGCGCAATACTCCAGCTCTTAGAGAAGGAAGAGCTAGATTAATGATTATTGACAACAACAGCACAGATGGAACAGTTGAAAACATCAAAAGAGATTTTCCATGGGTTACAGATATAGTTGTTTCCGATAGAGATTGCATATCCTATCAGTGGAACCAGTTTGTGAGGATGCTTAGGCCAGCAGAAGATTTCTGCATGGTTCCTAATGATGTAGTATTTGGTCCGAATTGGCTAGAGCTATTACACGAAGATACCTATAAGTATGATAATGTAATATGCGGTAGCCCATATATGCCAGTAGACCTAGCCTACGACAAGATTATAAACGTAGCTTGGTCAGAAAAGTACAGAGCAAACTATGGCCTAATAAAAAAAGCCAGCACTAAAGAAGAGTTGCTAGGATGGATGGAGTCATTATACGGTAAAGGTTTTGACGAATTTTGTTTAGAATTCCAAAAGAGAAACCAAGACGAGCCCCCAATAGATTGTGCTATAACCCACATACTTCTATTTAAGAGCAAACTTTTTGCCGATGGCAAATTCAGATTCTCAGAAGACTATTGCCCATACTACGGGAGCCATGAGTTTGATACAGTCGCAGAACTAAATAACATGGGCTATTTTAGAATAGCCTCTAGTCGCTCATATGTCCATCACTGGATTAGCATATCAAACCAAACATCTGATATAGCTCTTTCTGAAAAGCAGAAGATAATAGCTAAGAATAATCTTCACCTTATGAAGAAGTGGACCCCAATCCCTGGCTCACAAACGTTCCTTGGTGGTCCGAGACCAAGCGCCATACCGAATTTCAGAATGCCATACTATAAATTTAAGAAGAACGAGCCATTGCTATCTGACGAAGAGGCTAGTAAGGCTCCAGGTATTAAGTTTATGAGTTTTGAAGGCTTGACTCCAGGAGCTAGTTACTATAACGGCATCAGAGCAGGAAGCCTTATTAGACTAGATGGAAAAACAGATAAAGTCAATTCAATAAACATGTTCGGGCTAGAGATAGATGGCGGGACGATTACGGCAGAAGCCTTTCATGTAGACAAATGGCATATAGATTACTATTGGCGCGCAGAAGAAGAAGCCTATTTCGGCGAAGGACACCAAGATATATTAATGGAGAGATAATGGAAGAGTTGACACAAGAACAAAAAGACGCAAGAGATAAAGCCCTACACGATAGATTCTATAAAGATAATGAAACGGTAGTTTTAGACTTATCTGAATTCCTTCCCAAGGCAGCTCTTCTTGGTGGTTGGTTTACACCACAAGAAGGCGAATACATTATGTCAGCAGTTAGAGAGCTATCTAATGTTCCTGGCTCTGTAGTAGAGATAGGGTCTTATGTTGGGAAAACAACCTCTTATTTTTCAAGAGCCCTGCTTGACGATGGCAAGGGTGAATATATATATTCCATAGACCCATTCACTGGCTCGATAGAACATCAGCAATTTATAGAGGCAAACCTAGAAGGATTCCAGAATGGAACAACATTCCCACTATATGTACATAATTTAAAAAGACTCGGAGTGTATAATAACGTTGTACCAATAGCTGCCCATTCTGACAAGGTGGCGAAAAACTGGAACCTACCTATAAAGATTCTATTTATAGATGGCGACCACAACCACGACCAGCCAAGCAGAGACTATCAGAACTTTGCTAAATTTATATCACCCGGTGGATACTTGCTTTTCCACGACTCTACAACACCAGACGTTATTAAGGCTATCAATGAAGCCATGGAAGACGGATGGGTTATGTTTAAACAGATGGGCGTATTGACCGTATGGAGGAAAGCATAATGCCAGAGACAAGAGAATCACTAGAGGTTAAGTTAAAAGATATAATAGGTTCTTCTGTTCAGGAGTGCTATGCGCTATACGAGGCAGTTCTCGGGACCGCACACCTCAATGGGGCAATAGTTGAAATTGGATGCCTTTATGGAAGAACATCTATCCCAATTTGTCTAGCCGCAAAAGAGATTGGTGCAAAATCAACACATATAGACTATCTATTTCAATACCCAGACCTAGAAACGTGCAGGCTCGGAGGATACGATAAGTATCCAAGTCCTGCTAATATAGATAGCGCTATGTTAAAGAGCACACACTTACAGATATTCGGGAACTTCATAAAGAACGATTTATTTGATGACGCTATTTTTATAGCATCTAAGTCAGAGCAGGCTAGAGAAATTTGGGAAAAAGAAATACGATTCTTATTTATAGACGCAGACCACTCATATGAAGGAGTAAAGAAAGACTATGAGCTATTTGCTCCATTCTTAGTATCTGGTGGAATACTAGCACTACATGACGTAGACGAAGTAGGACACCCAGGAGTCGTTAGATTCTTTAATGAATTGATGAGCACAAACAAATTCCAGATTGTATATAATGGTGGCGGAACCTCGCTTAGAATACTTAGGAGCAAGTAATGCGCTTAAAGAATAAGCCGAATGTTCTCGTAACTGTCCTTACCTGGAACCATAAGTCGTTTACAGAATTGTGCCTAAAGTACTTATTGCGCAACACAAAAACGAGGCATAAGATTTTAGTCATAGACCAAGGCAGCACAGACGGAACACTAGAGCTACTAAGAAACTATAAAGATAACTACGAGATAGAGTTAATAGAAAATGGAAAGAATCTAGGCATAGCTGCATCTATTAATATAGGTATGAAGATTGCCGTAGAAAGAGAGATGGACTTTTGCTTCTTCTCTAATGATGTAGTTGCTGGGGATAACTGGCTAGAGGCCTTACAGGACGGTGTATATAAGAGCGATATTATAGGTGGCGGCAGCCCATACATAGGGCCAGAATCAACATATGATGAGTTTGTTAATATGGAGTTTAGACATAGATATAGGAATATCTACTGGCCTAGACTAAGACAAGACCCATCCTTCGGAGAACTAAAAGAATTAGTTGATGAACTTCATGGAGGAGATTACCAAAACTTTACAGAAAATTGGGCTGAAACCAGAAAAGATATTCCGCCATTGTTTGAGTGGTTTTCAATGGTTATGTATATAAAGAGGTCAACAATAGAAAAGGTTGGCTATTTTGACGAACAGTTCTATCCTAGTCACTGGGAAGACCTAGACTATATGGTTAGAATGAATAATGAAGAACTATACAGAGTTGGAGTTACAGGCTCATACGTTTTTCACTTTTCAACAATAACGACACGCTCTGAATGGAGAGATGGCGACAAAGAGATGAATCGTCTTGCCAATGAAAACGAAGTACGATTTAATAAAAAATGGAGAGTATTTCTACCGTACAATCAAAGAAGACACGATATACCAGACGGAGATAAATACGAACCAAAAGAGAGAGTTCCATTACTCCCATTTCCAGTGTCCCAGGCTAATGAAAATAGAGCGCACAACAAGTGGTGGACCAACGCAGAATATGAGGAATATTTAAAAAATGCCAAGAAGAATTAAATTAACGAAAGAACAGGTGAACGAAAGGTGCCGTAAAATGAATTTTGTTCTTATATCTAAATATAAGAATGCATCTTCATACATAACGGTCAAGTGTCACTGTGGCGATATATTTAAAGTTTTAGCCCAAAATGTGTTAAACGGCTCTCAAAAATCATGCGGATGTTTTAAGCACAAGCAGCAGTACAGGGGTATAGAAGAACTAAGCGGAAGTTACTGGAATAGAGTTATAAAAGGAGCTAGGACTAGGAATATAGATTTCACAATAAACTTAGAATATGTTTGGAAATTATTTTTAAAACAAGAAAGAAGATGCGCTATAAGCGGAGTACAGCTAACGATGTTGTCAAACTGGAAAGAATATGCAAAAAATGCTAGCCTACACACAGCATCTCTCGATAGAATAAATAATAAAAGAGGATACGTGAAAGGAAACGTTCGCTGGGTGCATAAAGATGTAAACTGGCTAAGACATAAATATACTAAAGACTTTACGGACAAAGAATTAATTATGTGGTGCGACACAATATCTAGGTATAACAAGAATGGGAGAAATCAGAATGGCACTAAGTAAAATTAATGAAAAACTTATACAGGATATTAAACTAAAGATTCTCAAAGGGGATTATGAAATTATAGATAAAATTGAGCATCATATAAAAACTACATACAAAAGAGGCTCTGGAAGAAATACACTACTAGCTATAATAGATATAGCAAGGGAGTCATTAAACACAAATGAATAAAAAGGCATTTATAATAGGCATAACAGGACAGACAGGTTCACACCTTGCAGAACTACTACTAAGTAAGGGATACGAAGTGCATGGTCTAATAAGGCGCTCGTCAACCTTTTCTACAGAAAGGGTTGAACATCTATACGTAGACCCAAGGGACAATAACTTCAAATTCTTTATGCATTACGGAGACCTTGCAGATGGCTCTGGGCTAACAGAATTAATGCTTAAGATAAACCCTGATGAGGTCTACAACCTAGGGGCTCAATCTCATGTTAGAGTAAGCTTTGACCTTCCTGTTTATACAACAGATATAGACGCGCTTGGAGTTCTTCGTGTGCTAGAGGCAATCAGAAGCACAGAAAGAATAAAAAATAAGCGGATTAGATTCTATCAAGCATCGTCATCTGAGATGTTTGGCAAGGTTCAAGAAACGCCTCAGAAAGAAACAACACCATTTTACCCAAGAAGCCCGTATGGGTGCGCCAAGGTATATGGATTCTGGCAGACTGTAAACTACAGGGAAAGCTATGATATGTTTGCCTGTAATGGAATCCTATTTAATCACGAAGGTCCTCGTCGTGGAGAGACATTCGTCACTAGAAAGATAACAAGGGCGGCCACAAGGATTAAACTCGGAACACAAAAGAAACTATATATGGGCAACCTTGAAGCAAAGAGGGATTGGGGATACGCTCCAGATTTCTGTGAAGGCATACACGCAATGCTTCAACAAGACAAACCAGACGACTATGTACTAGCTACAGGCGAACTTCATAGTGTAAGTGAATTTCTAGATGAGGCATTTAGCTTACTAGACTTAGACTGGAAAGACTATGTAGAGGAAGATAGCAAGTATATGCGTCCTGCAGAGGTTGACCTATTGGTAGGCGACTATTCAAAAGCAAAGAAAGTGCTTGGATGGGAGCCCAAGGTTAAGTTCAAAGACTTGGTTAGAATAATGATAGAAAAAGACTACAGTCTAGCCATGAAAGAAAAGATGTCTAGTGATAGATTAGAGATAGAGGCAAAGTCTTCAATACAAGAAAAACTTACGAGGTAACTATGGAACAACTCTATAAACTAGACTCACTAACTAGTCCTGACGACCCAAGAGACTATATCGCAGAGACAATCTTCCCAGAAGACTTATCTCTACCAGATGTGTATGACCCAAGGGATAAGATGCTACCAGTTCGAGACCAAGGAGCACAAGGGTCATGTGTTGCAGAGTCGTGCGCTTGTGCGAAAGAGACTCAAGAATTTAAGAACATAGGTTTTGACGACTATTTCTCTCCGCAGTTTATCTATAACAACAGGGTGAATCAAGAGGGAGAAGGAATGTACCCTAGAGACTCTATGAATATCCTATATAAAAAGGGTATCGTAGCAGAAGATGATTACCCATATAAGAAAATAGAAAAGCCAGAGAATATCAGCGCAGACATACTTGAGAAAGCTAAGAACCACAAGATAAAGGGATACGCCTACATCAACACAATAAACGTACTTAAGGCTGCAATTTATCGGAACAGCGCATGCCTTATAACCTTTCCTGTTTACTCCCAGAGACCAAAGTTCTGGAAACAAAATAAGACCGGAGAGGTTCAGCAGGGCGCACATGCTGTATCAGTTGTTGGCTGGAACAAAGAAGGTTTCATTATAAGAAATTCATGGGGTTCTTCTTTTGGAGACAAAGGATACGTAATCTATCCTTATGTGGAGTGGGGTAGTCATGGAGAATTATGGACACTTATAGATGATGAATCATCCAAGCCAGACCCGAAGTATTCAAAGTGGTACTGGCGCTTCTGGAGAGGATTGAAGAACGTATTTATAAACTACACCATGATGCCGATATTAACGATAGCAGAAATAATGATGCTTGTTAGCGGAATATATAATCCATATTCATATATTGTAGCTATAGGAATAATAGGATTTATAGCGTATAAGATTATATCTGATAAATTATATTTAAAAAAGGATAAATAATGTATCTCAGCGCATTCACTCTCATAAAAAATGCAGTCAAGTTTGACTATCCAGTCATAGAGTCTATAAATAGCCTACTTCCATTTGTAGATGAATACATAGTTAATGTTGGTAGGTCTACAGATGGGACAGAAGCACTAATAGCCAAGCACTATGATGGACACCCCAAGGTGAAGCTGTTCTTCACAGACTGGGAAGACAAGAGCAAAGGTACGGCGTTCTTCTCAAGTCAGACGCAGTTTGCACTAGATAAGTGTAGTGGCGACTGGGTTTTTTATTTACAGGCTGACGAGTGCGTTCACGAAGAGTATGCACACAAACTACGAGAATTAGCTGACAAGGCTGACAAGGCTGGAATGGCTGGAGTGACATTCAAATATTTGCACTTCGAGAAATCTCCATCAATTATAAGAAAAACATATGAAGACGGATTTGATGCATACGATAAAGAGATTAGGATGTTTAAGAATAATGGACAGTTAATTTCGTTTGGTGATGCACAGAGTTTTTGTTTTGTAGAGGACTTTCTAGACCCTAGGGGTCCGCAACCAGCCCTTCATAGAGGAGATAGGTTTATGCACGACACAAACTATATCTTCCACTACGGTTACTTAAAAGACCCGAAGAAACTATTAGTTAAAAAGACAGAGTTAAATGAATTTTACAATGTGACCCATCCAGATAGACAGGAAGTAATTGCTGGGGACAATGACGGGAACTATATATTTAGCGAAGATTCAAAGCTCAAAGAGTTTAAGGGGATACACCCCCAATCAATGCAAAAAAGACTACAGGAGATGTATGACACAAAAGCCAATTGACCAATCGCAGTATGACGCTAAATGGTGGAATACAAATCCATTCTGGATATTTGGAGTCGATGAAAGAGCAAAGCGCAGAAGTGAGGGATGCGCTCCATATTTAACACTAGAGACATTCGAAGCATGGGACAAGCAAATCCTAGACGTAGGAGCAGGAAGAGGCTGGCTATGTAAATTTCTTTCTGAGTATGGCGCTAATGTAATAGGTTTAGATTTTAGCGATTATGCAATACAGAATAAGGTTTACGATAGAATCACCCAAGGAGACATGACAAAACTACCATTTGAAGATAAGAGTTTTGACCTAGTTATAAGCAGGGAAAACTTTGAACACCTAACTGTAGAGCAGGCAGACGAGGCCTTTAAAGAAATGCTAAGAGTCTCTAGGAAGTGGATTTACATGACTATATGGATTAACCACGATAAGTCTGCATCTGACGAAGTAGTTCTAGAAGACACAGTAAAAGACCCAACACATATAACCTTTTGCACCAAAAAGTTTTGGACAAATAGGTTCCAGCAATACATAGATAGCGGGAAGATAGTAAGAAGAGAAGATAAAGAGGCAATACTAGATTGGAGACAAAAGGGAAGGTGTTTTGTTTATGAAAAAATATAAATCTAGAGGCGGAACATCTCCAAACTATAAACATCATGTAAAATACTACAATAAGAATAGGCAGAAAGTTTTAGATAGAAGTAAAGAGTGGTTTTTAAAGAATAGGGAGAAAATAAGAAAAGCTGCAAAAGACAGATACAAAAAGAATAGAGTCAAAATTTTAGAAAAAACATATACATTAGAGAGCAGAATCAGAAGAAAGGAACTTGAGGCCAAAAATAGAGGGCTCGAATTTGCACTAGATATAGAATGGGCCAATAAACGTCCGATGAGATGTTACTACACAGGTCTAGAGTTAACACTTAGGCCTAATAAGTTCAATACACTATCGTTTGATAGACGCAATTCTAAATTGGGCTATACCAAGCACAATACAGTCTTCTGTTGTAACTATATAAATAAAGCCAAGCTAGACCTAACCATTAAGGAATTTAAAAGAATGATTAGATTGCTATATAAGAGTCTGAACAACTTTTAATCTATGAGGTGCTATAATGCTAACAGACTATGATAACATGAAATTAATGTTAGATAACGCCAATATAGAGTATGTAGAATATAAGTCCGCTAATGTTTTCTATATAGGCGTGTGGAGACACAAGGATGGAGCAGACTTCTCTTTTGACGAAACAGGCAATCTGATTGAAATACACGTATAATAAACAGGAGAACAAATGAGCATTATAAAAAAAGAAGAGACATATAGCTTCACATTTAGAGAGAAGAAATATGGTCCTTTTAAAACTAAGAAACTAGCCTCTAAAGAATATGCTACTCTTCTTCTTTCGTTAAGCTATAACGAACAACAGGAAGAGATAATCAAACTTCTTATGCAGGAGTATGTGTTCACTACGCCTCTTACGATAGACCAACAAACATATCCTCCATACACCCCCTATCCAATTCATCCATGGCCATATACTATACCTCAGTGGTTCGCAACTAGCGACAACACTAGAAAGGCATAAGATGGAAACAGTAGGCTCATTAGTAGACAAGATATCTATTGCAAAGATAAGAGAGCATAAGGCTCAACAAATCGGCAATAAAGAGCTACAGTATAAGGTGGCCTTACAGGTTACAGATTTAGAGGGAGAGCTAGACGGATTAATAGAGGCTATAGCTCATGGAAAGGTTACTAAAATAACAGAAGATAAAAACAAGATATATTTTAGCGAACCAGCATCTATAAGCGGCAAACAGGATACAGTAGCCTCTAACATAACGGAACTATTTACAGCCAATATAACCTTGTGGGAACTAGAAGACTTAAGACGAGACAAGAGTATGGAAGATACAGCTAGACTAATAGCTGCCGATAATGTCTCAGTGTATAATAAGATTAGGAATCAAAAGATAGATAGAATCAACGAACTAATAGCGATGAAATTCGCAAACAAAGGATAAAATGGAAATCTATTTAAGCAAGTCAAGCATTGAGACCTATGTTCAATGTGGCGCAAAATTTGGCAATAGATACATAAGCAAGATAGAGTCTGACGAAAACGACAGAGATAAAGAAAGCGCAACCTTTGGACAGGTTATCCATAATGTGCAAGAGGACTACCATAAGAATAACAAGCAAGACAATATACTGGACCTCTACCATAAGCATTTTAACAAATATAATATATTGAGCCAGAATCTATTTGAACTAGGCAATAGATTAGTAACTGACTATGTATTAGATGCAGACAACGGTAACAAGGTTCTTGGTCTTGAGTACGAATTTAAGTTATTTTTAGACAATGGTGTTCCCGTAAAAGGGGTCATTGACAGAATAGACGAGATATCAGAAGACGAAGTAGAGATTATTGACTACAAAACAGGATACTCTAGGCCTTTAACTCCAGCGCAGTTAAAAACAGATATCCAGCTAGGAATATATAATCTTGTAATTAGGCAATTGATGCCCAAGTACAAAAAGATTAAGCTTACACTAGACTATCTGCATTTTGGAAAGATATCAATATATAGAACAGAAAAAGAACTAGAGGACCAGAGCGATTATCTGGCGATGATTTATCAAAAGATATCCGAATCTATCGCTACAAGCAAAGGACTAGAGCCAAATGTAAACTCATACTGCTCGTTTTGTCAGTATCGCTCTAGTTGCGAGGCATTCACGGCAATAGCAACAACTAAGTTCAAGCCAGAAAGCGATGTTAAGAAACTACAAGGTCTAATCTCTAAAGAGTCTGGGGTAGTTGTCCCGATAGAGAAGCTGGACCAGTTCTTAGAAACAGTAAAAGCAAAGATAAAGATACTGGAAAAAGTAGAGAAAGATGCAAAAGCTTTTATTCTAGAACAGGTTTCGAAGAATGGTAAAGACGGTACTGTTAAAATAGGCAAAACTACCTACTCGGCAGCATCCAAGAAATACATAACTTATGATGCAAAAACCGTATTAGAAGTAATGGGAGAATACGAACCGAGCGTAGATATAAATGCAGTGCTAGCACCACAAAAAATTGCACTAGACACTTTGTTCAAATCTAATCCAGAAGCTTTAGATAGACTAAAGAAAACATCTAAGCCATCATACTCAGAGAGTTATCTAAAATGATAGAAGCAGAATTTACAGGCGGTCCAATGGACGGTAAAATCGCCAACCTAGACGACTTAATAGGAGAGGATATCCAGTCTGTTGACATACTGCTCTCATACACAGTAAGAATAGATAGCGATTTATATAAATTCAAAAAAGATAAAGATACTATAAGGTTGATGTATGCTGGAAAACGGGAATAGACTACTGCATCTAGATAGACGAGGAGAAATAATACTCGTTCTACATAAGAAGCGCTCTGTAATTGAAAAATATAAATGGGAAACAGTAAGACAAGATTGGCTTCCAGGGAACATAAGAAAGCTATATGGAGACTATTTTGAAGCTGTACCATTTTTCCAGATAGACCAAGCTACATTTAATGATGCATGTAGGATTATAGATAAATATATACTAGAGACATATCCTCCAGACATATTAGAGCAATACGAAAAGCACGATATAATGCCAAAAGACTTTGTAGAGAATGTCCCAATAATGTTAAGGCCATTCTGGGATATACTTATAAGAGTCAATCAAAATAAGAGATGTATGTATAAAGTCTTAAAGAGACCAATAGAAGGACACGAGGGTATAGATGTAAGATTATGGTCAGGACATAAAGTGATAACTCCTTTTACTAGCGACATGGATAACTACTATAACACAATGAGAGTTATAGGAGCACCTAATGAGATTGATAGATTTATAAGGAAATTTAAACCATGATAATTACAATAACCTTAATAGCCTTGTTCTCAATTGTGTCACTATTTATGTATCTGTATAGTCTTGGCACAGAGCTACAAAACGATAAGGCCAATAAAGTAAGAGCAGAGATAGCAAACAAACTAGTTAAGTATGTAGAGGAAGAACCAAGGGAAGCTAAGAGGGATTACGAGGATGCCCCCGAAGAAGTGGTTCCTGGCATAATGCTAGGAGAAAAAGCTAAAGAAGGAGTTACATTTAACTCGGATATTAATTGCCAGATAGTCAGAATATTCTATAACCAGGATAAGCGGTTTGGCATTGTCTGTCCAGTTATAAATTCACATCTTGCCGACATACCAGGATTGGTAGAAATTAAAGATGGAGAGAGGATATCGTGGGAGTCTATATCTGAAATCGACCAAGAGGTTGTAGCAAAAGCTGCAAGCGTGTACGAAATATTTAAAACAACAAATAAAGATAAATTTAAAAAAGGAATACAATGATAATTATAGGCATAGCAGGAAAAGCGCAATCTGGCAAGAGCACAAGTGGCAAAATAATCAAGAGCCTATTAGAGACGAATAAAAAAGTTGTCTCTATAAGACCTCTTGCCGCCAAGCTAAAGCAAATATGCGAAGACTTATTTGGATGGGACGGAGACAAAGGATTATACTATGACGATAATGGAAAATTAATACAGGACAAAGGTAGGCAGCTACTCATAAATGTCGGCACAGATAAAATGCGTCAGGTTAGACCCACTGTATGGGTTGACTATGTTTTAAAACACCTAAACGATTTCAGCTATTTTGAAAAGAAGCCAGATGTTGTAATCATAGACGACGTTAGATTCAGAAATGAAGTTGAGAAGATTAAGAATTCTGGTGCTGATAAAATAATTCTAATTAAAATAGAAAGAGACTTGCAAGAGAACATAGACGATATATCCGAAAAAGACCTAGATGGATATATAGGTTTTGATTTAGTATTGGAGAACAACGAGACCCTAGAAGACCTAGAGGCAGACCTATTTGCATATCTCGTCTCTAGCGAGGTAATCAAATGACAGAAGTATGCATGGACGAGCCATACCTATTCTATAATGCGGACTGTAAGTTTTGCAAAGATACAGCAATGCTTATGAAAAGAATAAGCAGTATAACTATCGTATCAAACAGCGACAATAGCTGGTTCTATAGCCACAACCTAAATATAAGACGTTTAAGGGTGGCTCTAAAGAAAGATGTTCATGCTATCTATTTCTGCAGAAGAGGTAATCGGTACACCACAAGGAAAGTGTACAGCGGTGGCGGAGCACTAGCTATAGCTATAAGCAGAATAAATGGACTTGGAATCGTAAAAAAGGCATACGACAACAGCAAGATTGTAGAAAGTATATTTAACCTAACCTACAAACTAACTAAAAAGATAAAGGTAATATACAACAACTTATGAGCAAAATAGACTTCGTACACCTACACACCCACACAGCTTATAGCTTACAGGACGGTGTTGGGAAAGTAAAAGAATATATAGATAGAGTTATAGAGAACGGTCAAAAGGCCATCGCTATAACAGAACATGGTAATCTATATAGTCACATTGAGGCATATAACGATGCGTCTAAAAAAGGCGTAAAACATATAATTGGATGCGAGTTATATATATGCTCTGACAGAACAAACAAGACAAAGAAAGATGGCAACGATACATACCATCTAACTGTTCTTGCAAAAAATAATGTAGGATACAAGAACCTTTTGAAACTTGTGTCTATAGCTAATCAAGAGGGCTTTTACTATAAGCCTAGGGTTGATAAAAAGCTATTGGCACAATATTCAGAAGGTCTTATTATTTTAAGTGGCTGTCTTGCTGGTGAAGTTAGCAGAATGCTAATGGCCAACAGGATAGACGAGGCAGAAGAAGTGATTAAATACTACAAAGGAGTTTTTGGAGAAGACTACTACCTAGAAGTAATGAACCACGGAATGCCAGAACAAGAAATGGTAAGAAATATATTAATGAAATTTGGCAAGCGATACGATATAAAACTAGTAGCCACTAATGATGCTCACTACGCTATAAAGGAAGACGCTATAGTGCAAGACGCCATTATAGCTATGAGAGATAAGACTACACTACAGGACCCAGAGCTAAAGAAATACAAGGCCGATGAATTCTATTTAAAGACAAGCGAAGAGATGGCTGAGATATTTAAAGACAATATCGAATGGGTTGAAGAGTCTGGGCGCATAGCGTCAAAGTGCGATGTTAAGCTATCTTTTGATAAGGTCGTGTTCCCTGATTTCGTCATAGGCAAAGAGCTAAAGGAAAAGACTCTTAAAGACCTATGCGTTGTCGGCTGGAAAAAACTATCAGCAGGCATGTCAGAAGAAAAGAAAAAAGAGTATGGAGCTAGGATTAAGTATGAGCTAGATGTAATCAACTCAAATGGCTTTACTGACTACTTCTTGATTGTACAAGACATTATGAGAGAAGCAAGAGAGACAAAGATACCTGTGAACCCAGGAAGAGGTTCTGTTGGTGGGTCTCTCGTATCCTATATATTGGGAATCACAAATCTAGAACCAATAACATACGGACTATATTTTGAGAGATTCCTTAACCCATCTCGCATTAGTCCTCCTGATATCGATTTAGACTTTGCCGATAACAGAAGAGATGAGATTATAGAATACACAAAGAACAAATACGGGGCCGACCGATTTGGCGGTCTAGTTACATTCTCAAACTTCAGACCAAGACAAGCTATAAAAGACGCCTTTAGAGTTTATGGGTATGATGCCCAGATGCAGTCTCTATATGCAAACATGGTTCCATTTAAGGTAGAGGGCGAGTCTACCATTAAGCTAGAGCACGTATACAAGGAGTCTCCAGCCTTCTTAGAGGGTAAGGAAAAGTATCCTGATGTATTTAGACTAGCAGAAAAATTAGAAGGCAATCCTAGGCAGGCTTCAAGTCATGCCTCTGCATTCATAATAACTGATAAACCAATAACGGAATACGCGCCAATTGACTATGACGCCAATAACGATAAGTTTAGAATTGGCATAGATATGTATTCTGCCGATAGCGCGAAGCTATTAAAGATGGACTTCCTTGGAGTCGAGACGCTAGCAATTTTAGAAAATGCAATAGAACTAGTAAGAGAACGCAAGGGTGTAAATCTAGTCAAGGAAGAGTTTCCCTTTGATGATGAAAAAACATGGAACACATTCTGCGATGGCAACACAATCGGAGTATTCCAGTTTGAGTCAGACGGGATGAGAAATCTTCTTAGGAAGGCAAAGCCTAGAAACTTAAATGAATTAGCAGACTGTAACGCTCTATTCAGACCAGGAGCAGCTAGATTCATCCCATCATACTGCAATATAAAGGCTGGCACAGAAGAGCCTAATGTAATCCATCCACTGATGGAGCCAGTACTAAAAGAGACTCATTATCAGCTAATCTATCAAGAGCAGATTATGAAGATGTGTCAGGTACTAGCTGGCTTCACGCTGGCAGAAGCCGACTATATGCGCAAGGCAATTGGCAAAAAGAAAAAAGAAGATATGGATAAGCTAAAGCCAAAATTTGCAGAAGGCTGTAAGAAGAACGGCATTGACAACGAGACAATTGAGACTATCATAGAGTGGTTTGCTGAAATGAGCAGATACAACTTCAATAAGAGTCATGCTCTTGGCTACTCTATGAGTGCATACTTCTCTGCCTATGTAAAGACTCATTATCCAGTTGAGTTCCAAGCTGCCATGATGAACAAAAAGATTAAGGACTTAAATCAATACTTAATCCGTCTAAACGATGGCAAGAGAATGGGCGTCATAATCTATGGGCCAGATATAAATGAGTCGTTAAGCACATGCGCCTTAAAAGAAGATGTAATTTTCTTCGGCCTAGACTTAATCAAGGGTGTATCCAGTGGGGCCGTAGACGCCATAATAGCAGAAAGAAAAGCTAATGGCAACTTCACTAGCTACGAAGACTTCTTTAATAGATGCTTCTCATTTGTTGATAAGAACACTATAGAAGGTCTTGTTTCCTCTGGTGCATTCTCAAGCATGAACATAAAGAGGAAATGGGCGCTAGATAACCTAGAAGCGCACATAGAGTTTGCAAAGACAAGGAAGAAAAACCATATAGAAGGACAGTTTGATTTATTCGGCGCAGAAGAGATTTCAAACGGAGCGATATTCGATATACCGGATAACTACCCTAACTTCTCTCATGACGAATTACTACAAATGGAGAGAGACGTACTAGGATTTTATGCATCGGGAAGCCCACTAGATATGTTTAGAGATAAGATAGCAGAGATACAACCTGACTATAGTTATCATGTAAATATATCCCAACCCGGTTCTACAAGTAAATTTGTGGGTATAATAAAGGACAAGGAAGTAAAGAAAGATAAGAAGGGAGAGGACATGGCATGGTTTACCCTAGAAGATGATTTTGGGCAAATAAAGTGCGTCATGTTTAATAAGGCTTTTGGAAAATTTAAATACTCCGTTAAAAATAACTCCATCGTATTGCTCGATGCAAGAATTGGAGACAATGGGGGCTTAGTTGTAAATAGAATACAGAGGATAAAAGAATGAGTTCTATAACTTCGTCTTTAGGCAATGTAAATTTTTATAACAACAAAAAGGGAATGGGCATGATTATAGGAAAAGATGACAAGTTGTATTTTTTCCATAGGTCAGAGACAGAATATGAAAGCTTTCAAGAGGGTGACCAAGTTAGTTTCTTGGTCAAAGAAGGACAGGTGAAAGGTAAATTAACAGCATACAACGTAAAACTAGTATAACACACATAAAACAAGGAGAACAAATGTTAAACAAAGAAACAATAGACATACTAATAAAGCCATTCGAAGCCAAAGATATCAAGAAAAGACAAGGAAGCTTCGGCAAGACACTAGACTATATTGAAGGACACAAGGTTATCCAGAGGCTCAACAAGGCCTTCGGTCAGCACTGGTCTTTCGAGATTCAGAGCTATGTAAATGACCAGGACAATATAATCGTTCACGGCATTCTTACTGTTCCTGTGCTGAACGCCAATGGAGACGTTATAGATAAGGTATCTAAACATGCCTTTGGTGGTAAGAAAGTTGGTAGAGTAAGAACGACCAACGCAGTCCTAGATTTAGGAGCAGATGTTAAGGCGGCAACTACTGACGCCTTAAAGAAAGCAGCTACCCTACTTGGCGTCGGATTGGACCTTTACGGAGCAGATGACGACCTAGATGTTCCGGACACAAAAGAGAAGGCCAAGGAAGCCAAGCCAGCAGAACCAGACAAGCTAGCTTCTGATGCACAGAAGAGTGCTATTAAGACGATATGCGCTACTAAGAAATTAGATATAGCAGAGGTTTTAAAGAAGAACGGCGTTCCAGCAATAGAAGGAATTACAGAGTCTAAGGCAAAAGAAATAATATCTTCGTTGAATAGAGGATAATTTGCTAGACTGGTATTCCTGTTCAGGAATAGATAACTCTTCCCATGGGCATAAAGCCTGTGGGAAGAGGCTATTCAAGTATAGTCCAAACCTAACTGGACAAGTAGAGATGAAGTGCCCTAGATGCGGCGCAATAAACCACCTAAATAGATTCCCCGATAACACAGGGAAAGAATGCGACACTTGCAGGAGAGAAGCCTAAGTGGAAAAATTTAACGGAAAGTGGACAGACGAAAAGACCAATGACTTAATCCTGAGTCATGTGGGTAGAACACATGCTGAGACTGCCGAACACTTAAGTATAAAGTGGAACGTAAAGATAAGCAGAGACAGCATAAAGAATAAATACAATACAGTCGTCCCTCCTAAAGACAGAGTACAAAAGATTAGAGAGAATCTAGTAACTAGAGATTCCTTAGAGCGCTCTGTTAATGATAGTGATAAATCAGGAAAGAGAAGATACTTCGTAACATCAGCCATTGCTGGATGTTCATTAAATCTGAAATTTTTACAGAGCATAAGAACCTACTGCAAAGAGAAGAAGGCTAAGTTAATTGTTCTTCCAATGCGTGGAGTTATATCTAAGAACGAAGAGTTCCCAGAAGATATGATGAAACTAATAGGCGACGATATCTACACTGATTATACTTTCAACAAAAATGTAGAAAGTTTCGATATAGGCATGTCCCCAATGCAGCTTAATCCATTGGTTGGGCTAGCACGTTTTGCACAAAAGAGAACCAGCATAATTATAGCTAGTCCCAAGCAAAACATGGAGACTGTTCCTGTATCTAATGCTGGCGTACCACACTTGTTGCACTCCACAGGAGCTATAACGCAACCCTCTTATCCTCAGACGCGTACAGGAATGTTGGCTGACGAGGACCACGTTGTCGGTGGCCTCATACTAGAGATAGCCGATAAGCAGATATTCCATCTAAGGCAGGTCCAGGCTGGAGAGGATGGCTCTTTCTATGACGTAGGAGTTAAGTATTCTCCAAGCGGAGTATCCAAGGCACAAGCAGAGGCATTCGTGCTAGGAGATATGCACTTTGGTGTAGAGGACCCAACAGCAATGAAGGCTTGGGGAGAAGTCATAGATGAGGCAAAACCAAAGAATATTTTCCTACATGACGTATTTGATGGTAGAAGTATAAGCCACCATGAAATAAACAACATAAGTGCAAGAGCCAATAGGGTTGGTGTTCAAAAATATCTACAGACAGAACTGGACTACAACGCAGAGTCTCTTTCGAAATTATCTAAGAAACATCCGAACACTATATATCATGTTGTGAGGTCAAATCATGACGAGCACCTTGATAAATATCTAGACGAGGCCAGATACGTATACGACCCGTTTAATTATAGACTAGCATTAACTCTAGCAATCTATCGCTGTGATGGATTTAATCCGCTACAGAAGTATATTGAAGGCAAGGTTGGTATACTAAAGAACATAAACTGGCTTGCCAGAGACCAAGACTACAAGATTGCTGGAATTCAAATGGCGGCTCATGGAGACAAAGGAGCCAACGGCGGAAGAGGAAATATTGCTGGCGCTGAAAGGTCCTACCATAAGTCAATAACAGGACATTCACACAGTCCTAGAATCCTAAGAAACGCATGGCAAGTAGGAACATCTACAAAACTAAGACTTACATATACCCAAGGCCCAAGTTCATGGCTACATGCTTCTTGCCTAGTGTATAATAATGGTCAGAGACAAATGATTATAGCTATTAATTCTCAATGGAGAACGTAGTAATGAAAAAATACGACTGGGAGGCAGAGTTGGGCTTTAGTAGAGACGAAGAGTTCGATGCATCTGCCGAATCAATCAAACAAGGGTATTGCCGTTGGTCTGTTGCTGACAACGGCGTATTCTTGCCAGCCAATCAAACGATACAGTCTGTCCCACCTGGGTTCTACGAGATAGATAAGTCGCAAAGCATAGGTCTTTACTTTAAGTTAATAAAAACAGGAAATGAAGACTTAATAAAATTTGACGATACCTATTGCGACGAAGTAGTAGAAGATATCAAAAAATTCTGGACACTTAAAGACGGATACAAGAGCATCGGTCAGGCTTACAAGAGAGGGATGCTTTTCATCGGAGTTCCAGGTGGCGGTAAGTCTAGTGCAATAAAACTGATAGTCAGAGACCTAGTAAACTCTGGCGGAATAGCAATAAAATTTCAACACCCAGATTACTTTAAGGATGGATTAGCGGCTCTAAGAAGGATAGAGCCAGATAGGCAAGTAGTTGTTTTAATGGAAGACATAGATGGATTGTTAGATGATTTTTCTGAATCGGATATTTTAAATATACTAGATGGTGTAACAAATTATGAAAACATTGTTTTCATAGCGACAACAAATCACCCAGATAAACTACTGGGCTCTGTGACGAATAGACCAAGTAGGTTCGATAGGGTATTTGAATTTAAAGCCCCTAACGAGAACACAAGGAGAATATACTTAAGTCATTTAAATAAAAAATTTTTAGAGAACAATAAAGAAGATTCTGGACTCGATATAGAAAAAATGGTTAAAGAAACAGAGAGTTTAACTATAGCTCACTTAAAAGAACTATTTATATCGGTGGCCATATTTAAATATAAATACGAAGACTGTCTCCGCAAGTTGGTTAAAATGGCCGACCCAATAAAAATGGACGATGGAATTCGTGAAAAGAAAGTGGGATTTTAACCCACGACTAGGAGAATCATGAAGAAGAAATCTACTCGCAAGATTAGCATTGAGACATCAACAAAGCTTGTGACATTTTTAAAAAACCTAGATGACGATAAAAGAATAGAATTATTTAAAGAATTATTTTTAAAGCATGGAGTAGAACTAAAGCTTAATCCGGTTGGAATGCTGGTCGTAAAGGCCTCAAAACCCACCTCAGAAGCCATATACGCCAACTTACAGGCACTCAACAAGGCAAAGGGGCCAATAACGTTTGAAGGCATCTACAATGCCATTGTGAGCGAAAAAGAGGTAGTTGAGGAGCCAGAGGAGGAATTGGACCCAGATTCTACCCAATGGACACACATAGAGTTTAGAGAGAAATCTGGAAACACTATATCAATTAAGCCTAAAACAGAAAATCAACAGCTTCTGGTCAATGAAATTTTAAATAAAAAGGTAATTTTTGCAAATGGGGCTAGCGGTACAGGGAAGACCATGATTTCTGTTTGTGTGGCGCTAAAACTTCTAGAGAAAAAAGCTATCAAAAAAATATGGATAACGAGGCCAAATCTTCCTTCCGAAAGTTTCGGATTTTTACCAGGAAATATAGATGAAAAAATGCTACCATTCTTTCTTCCTATTTATAACATAATAGACAACCTTATCGGCAAAGACAGAAGGGTAGCTCTTATCGAAAAAGGGAGCATTGAGATTTTGCCTGTAGCCTTTGCTAGGGGTATGAACATAGGAACAACACAGCCAGAAATACTTATTGTTGACGAGAGCGAGAACCTTACACTTAAACAGATGTTTCTAATGCTGTCAAGAATAGGGGCAGATAGAAACTCTAAAATTATATTAAGTGGAGATTCCTACCAGTCTGACCTCGGCGGGAAAGACGACAAGAGTTTAGTAAAAGTAGAAAAAATTCTCAAAGGTCTTCCCAGCGTTGCATTTATAACGTTTAACAAAAATGACGTTGTTAGAAGCAAGGAAGTTCAGGAAATTGTAGAAAGATTTGAAAAGTATGAAGAAGACAAAAATAAAAAATAAACTAACAGAAGAATATGTGAAACGTATGGTCTCAGAAAAAGGTTTTGAACTCCTGGAACCTTATAAAGGGGCCATACGTCCACATTTAATATACTGCCAAAAACATAAAGAAAAGCACACAACAAATCTATCTAACATACTGTATAAGGCAAAACCAGGTCTCTGGTGCTGTAGACAGGCATTCTTTACTGGCCCTAGTAGCCCACACTACGACAAGAATAAAACAGACAAAGACAGACTAGAAAGCAAGGATAAACGCGGTGCAATATGGAAGAGAATAAGGAAGTCGGTTTTTGAGCTAGATAGTTTTACTTGTTTTTGCTGCGATAAAATTGGCAACAGGTTAAACGCGCATCATATCTATAATTGGGCATCAAACGAAAATATGCGTTTTGACCACAACAACCTTGTGTCTCTTTGTGAAATTTGTCATAAAGAATTTCATTCGGAATATGGCTATAAAAATACAACTCCACTACAGCTAATGGTATTTAAGAATAAAAAGAATGGCAAGGAGTGGTCGATACAAAGAGAAGCATTAGAACTAATAGAAGCCTACGAAGATACAAAGGCAATTGGAAAAAAGTAAAGGCAATTAGATTTGGACACACCTACCCCATGGCAAGACGATAGTTAAAAAATAAAAAAGAGGAACTAATATGAACAAACAATCTATAATAGATAGATTTGAAAAAAACTTTATTAAAGAAGATAATAGCTGCTGGCTATGGTCTTCTGCTAAAATAAAAACTGGTTATGGCATCTTTTATAAGGATAGAAAAAATAAGGCAATTTACGCACATAGATTTTCTTTTGAACTATATAAAGGACCCATAGTAGGAAATAATAAGATTTGTCATTCCTGCGACAACCCATCTTGTGTAAATCCAGAACATCTATGGCAAGGGTCTCAAAAAGATAATCTTCAAGATATGTATAAAAAGAAGAGAAATAATCAGCCTAGAGGAGCTACATGCAGTAGCTCTAAACTGACAGAAAAAGATGTTCTTTTTATACGGGAACAAAAAAGGCTCAATACATCTACGCAGAAAGAATTAAGCGTAAAGTTTGGAGTAGCTGAATCCACTATATCGCGCTTGCTAAATGGAGAGCATTGGAGGTCAATATGAGTGGTGCAAAACTCTTTATAAATGGACAAGAGGTAGAGAGCTATACAGAAGATTTTGGAATAGGCTTTGACGAAGATGTTGCGGCCTATAATCTTCCTGACTACCTGCTAATCAATAAACGCGGCGTTGAAAAGGTCATTATGGATTTAACGGAGGACGATATTGAGGCTCTCCGTAGTGTATTTAGAATAGACCTTGACAAGCTAGTTAATAAGAAAGTTAGAATCTTTATTGAGCCTATGGGCCCGAAAGACAAGGGTGGCGGTCGCACTTAAATTTAGACGGACCTTCCCCAAGGCAAGACGATAATTGTGTTAAAAAAATAGACACCCTCATCAGGTGTCTATTTTTGTTTCTTCCTTCTTTTCTTTCTACAATTTATGCACAACATATTTTTGTGCGCTTCTGTATCTGACCAAGCTTTACACTTATTACATTGCGAAAGAGTAAAAGCCGAACTCATTTTCCTTTTCCTTCAAACTTCTTTTTTAGACGTACATACATTGCCGCATCTTTTTCATCCTGTTTCTCTTGCGCTAGTTTTTCCTCTGCCTTATCTTGTACTTTTTTTAGACGTACATACATTGCCGCATCTTTTTCATCCTGTTTCTCTTGCGCTAGTTTTTCCTCTGCCTTATCTTGTACTTTCTGTATCTCGTAATAGAATTCCCCCATAGCTCTATCTAGTTTATCGTTATAACCTTCATTTATTACTTCCATAACGCTATCATGCCCACATACTCGTATCGCTCTTTCATTCTTAAGAACGATATCTTTTATTCGGTTACGAGAATCTTTAGGTATAAACTTATTATCAAAATCTTCTCGTAGTCTAAAATTGAGCATATCTACTATCTTATTTACGGATAACTTAATAACTATCTCTTTCATTTACTCCTCAGTTTCTTTATTCTAAGAATTATTATAGCCATATCGCTAGGAAGTATTTTATACCCTAGTGGGACTCTCCGCATACCTGTTTTATATGGCTCTGACCACTCTAGTAGGTCATCACATACTAGCTTATCAGAATCGGTAAAGTAACTCCTTATTCTTTTTCATGGCTTCTCCTCTGATGCTTTATCTATTAGAGTGCCGAACTGCTCAAGCATTCTCTTCATCTGTCTAATGGCATCTTTCTTACAAGCTTCAAAAGTTTTAAATCCTTTTGACTCAACCATAAAATCTTCATTGTAATCATACGAAAGGCACCAATAAAATTCATCATCAGCCTCTTGCGTAATCATATAGTCCCATTTTCCAACGCTTAGCATGTTACCTCCAGAAAACACATTAGAAACACAATGTATTTAAAGAACAGTACACAAATTACAGGTATGATAAATACAGCGCATAGAATAGCAAGTAATTCGTCATCCATTTAATACTCCTTATCTAGTTCAAGCGTTTCTATATACCAATCGTTATTGGCAGGATGGCCTTTCTTTCTATCAATTAAGTCTTCTGCCTTCCATCGGTCGGAAAAGATAGCAACAAGCTCAGTCTCTGTCTCATCACCATCTAATCCCCAGTGCATTACTGCATAGAGCATCATTCGCAACCACCTTCTCCGCCTACTCCAATAGGAGTATTATTCGTAGGCTTATCAAATACAAGAAGTAAAATATCAATCACTAAAGCAATGATTAGACAAGTCCATGACCATGGATACGCTGGATCAGAATTACCAACTAGCATACTGTAGAATGCACCTATGAGAATATATCCGATCGTCATTTTATTCCCCTGATTCTATCCTTCGCTACCTCTTCTTCGAAATAGTTACCTTCATAGAACGGATGTTCATACTTTATCATGTACTTATTGTTCTTCTCTAGGGTAATCTCACAATCAATCCAGTAAGAACCTTCCATTCCAGAATATAAATACTCATACTTCTTTAGAGTTTGCATATTGCTCCACTAAATATTCCACTAAATATTTTATTCTTTCTATGGCCCAAGATTTATCTACATCTTTTTTCTGGGTTATATGAAATATCTCAGCCAGAAGTTTACTGAAAGCCTTGTTGGTATTTAGCGCATCACATACAGCCTGAGCGCTACTATATGTTTTATACTCGTCAGCCTCAAGGCCTAAAGGGATAGACTTTGCCGACTCTGTGTCGTAGATGATATAGCAGTCCTGCTTTATTGTTGGAGGACCAAGAACAATATATCTATGCGCAGATGACATGTTAGCCGCCATTCTCAGCTAGTAGCTTATCTATTTTCTGCTTACTGGTTTCTTGTGGAATAAGGTCTTCTACTAAATACGATAATTTTGATATCGTCATTCTAGATGGCATACAATTATGCCACTTGTAGGTTATTTTCCCTTTTCTTTCTATCACTCCATTGGACGCATATGCGTAATACTTATTCGCTATCCAGAAGGTTACTTTTAAATCTCCTATTCCAAGAGTAGCCTCATACATATTCTTGTCCATTGTTGCGCTAGTTATATGATTCTTATTGGCAATAAGATATAGGAACAACGTCTCTAGTCCAGAATCAAACTTATCATTAACTAGCCATGGCGCACGTAGTAGATATTTTATATAATTCTTAATCATTTTTCTCCTTTTTATCAATTGCTTCTGCAAATTTTCTTGATGCCTCTCTATCTAAAAATCTATCATTCCTGTCGATTGAATCTCGTAATTTCAAATACTCGTAGTATCCCTTATGATTATCTGTAGATTCCTTTACAAGTTTGTGTCCGTATGCATGCATAAATGCCATCAACACACCTTGAAACACCAAAGCCAATGCAATTAGTTGCCCGTCTGTGAAGTAGCTCATTATTCTCCTGTCTTTTGGTTTAGTTTTTTATCTCGTTTGCATGATTTTATGAATGCATCCTGTAGCCATTTGTATTTTTCTTTAAAGACTTTATTGTGGTTGTTTTTATAACCAGCAGCTACATGAGAAAGCTCGTGGCATAAAACCTCTAAAGAACCTACAACTGGAACCTTTGCGCTGATACTTATAACATAGTTGTTCCTGCTAACGAATTCACAATTGCCAGCGATTTTTCTTCCGTTCTTATCCTTAAGGTCATCTACAAATTGGATGGTAATATTGCGCTTAGGATACTTCTTATAGAATATCCTCGTCATCCTTAAGTAGACTAGATTTTTAAAGTGTATCAAGCTTTAACCCCTCTTCCTCTGCGTCGAGTATTGCAGCTAAGATTAGGTCTCTTAGGTCCCACTTCTCATCACATAACCCTTTTATACTCTTAACTAGTTTTTTAAGGCGAACATTTTCCTCTGCTAGTAGAACTATCGCGTCTGCTTCTTTCTGCTCTTTTGTTTTAGCTCCAGTCATATCCATCTCCCGATAACAGTTCTCTCATTTGTTTCTGGCCTTGGAATATCCTACATCTAATAGCCTTGGTTTTTACACCTTCGTGCTTACTCCCCGGAGCAGAGGATAATTTTACCCCTTTAAAGTATACATCTTTTAGAGCTTCTCTTCTTAGTCCGGATAGTTTACCTAGAGCCTCATCAATAAAACCATCCCTCTCTATTCCAAGAACTTCTTCGAGTGGATTCTCTTGTTTGGCTTCAAAATCAAAGGCGTCATCAATCGGAACAGCAAAATTGAGCGGAGACCTTGAATCCTTTCTATGTATATCTATACAGCAATTCTGAACTATATGGTATAGCCAAGTCTTGAATGAAGCTTTATCCGGATTAAATTTATCTAGATTTGCCAAAGCTTTTATTAAGGCGTCCTGAACAGCATCCTCAGCAGACTCTCTAGGCAGAATCTTCATTGCGAAAGATACTAGCTTTTTATAATTCGAGTCTCTTTCTAAGTAACTACCTATCTCGTCAATATTCAATTGTCGCTCTCCTTGAGAAACGCAACAATACAAAACTCTTGCCTATCTAAGCTCACAGTATCTTTTATCATGTGAGAAGTTATAGGGCGCAAGGCATTTTGCATTGCATTTATTTCTTCTATGTTTTCATCCTGTTCGTATTTTATTACAAAGCAACTTTCGTCTGTGTGAGATTGCTCTATTCTTACTTTATTTATATTTAAGCCAACCTGTGTCAGCAGTCTTTTGATAGTTGTCTTCATATGTATTCTCTTCTCATGTTCTAATTCTCTAATACGTGTCTCTGCCTTGTCGGCTCTGGCGCTAGCTCTCTCGGAAATCCCTTTCCATTTTGCTGTCTCTATACCTTGGTCTCCCAAATCTTTTGCTATCTCAAGACCGCGCTTTTTGTATTCTTCCGCTTTCTTTTCTGCTTTTGTCAGCTTGTCTCGGAGATTTGTTACCGCCTCTTCCAAAATTGCAAGTTTGCATATAGCCCCGCGATAGGCCTTTAATTCCTTTTCTGCCTCTGTTAGTTTATCCCCAGGATGAGTAAGAGATACAATTACTTTATCCATATCTAACCTTTCTCCAATGAGAGCCTTTATGGTTTTCTGGTAGCCGCTAGATAGTCCTGCCACAGGATGCTCAGAGTAATTGTCTTTCATTTCCTCTCCTAAGCTATAGGGTATAATACTAACGCCTCTGTCCCTGTAGGGTCTCCAGGCTCTATAATATCAGTTAAATCTTTGGCGGCCCAAACAAGTCCACCTAGTGAATAGTTGGCGTCCATTGGGCTAAATCTATTGCCTTCTGGGTCTGAGCTAATCATTATCTGTGTCTTTGGAGGTAGAGTCTCTAAATACTTAGACAACTTTTCTACTGTGAGAGGTGTAATCATTTTGGTCTCCTAATTATTTTATATCCATTTTCCAAAGCCATATTAATTGCCTGACCTTCGTAACAGTATTCTTTAGACTCAACGCCTGTCTTTGCGTCCACGTAATAATACATTGTTCCGTAATAGAAACCACGCATTATATAGCATTCTTTTTGTTTTTCTTTCTTTAATTTCTTCATTCTATGTCCAGTATTTCGTCAACAGCACTAGGGTCAAGTTGGAATCCAGCGGCTCTAGCGTGACCTCCACCGCCAACATTCTTTGCTAGTTCTCCAACATCTAATCCTGTATCAGAACTTCTCATTGAGAATACAAATTTCTTTCTTCGTCCATCATACCACCACGTAAGAGAGAATGGCGCATCTTTCGCCAACTCATGTCCTACGTCTGAGGCAAACATTCCATTGCAATTTGCTACTTTAACCTTATGCCCGAAGATATCTTTTTCGTATGCAAGCTTACAAACTTCTGCAATCTTGTTATCGAAAAATTTCTTCATAGCCCTGCCTGATTCCATTAATGCATTGGCATCTAATGTGTCCCAGATATCAAATGTCATTTTTTCTGAACGCAATGCAAGACTGAATTCTTTCGACTCGGGTAGCTCAAATGTCCAGAGGTCGTTATCTTGTATGTAGTTTATAAACACTTCTCTAGCGGCAAGATGGTCTTTCTTGTCTGGATAGTTCTGAATTAAGTTATCCATCACATAATCAAAGGCCATTCTCGCGCCAGACCTCTTATTGTCTGCTACAATTGTAGCCTTAGGATTATTTAAGGCCTTAATATCATACATCAAATCCACAGAAGTCTTATGATGGTCCAACCAAACAAGAGACTCACATGTGTCTAGTATTTTATTTATATTGTCCTTATCGTAAGAGAAATCAACAATATAAACTGCGCGCCCAGTAGTGTCTGGAACAGGGTCTCCGTAATACGCGGCCCAATAATCAGCTTCTCCTTTAAATAGAAGCCAAAGGACATAAGCTGCGCCATGTCCGTCATCACAAGAACCATGATATATAACTAGCGGTCTATTCATTATACTCCCACACCTTCGTTTAAAACGCCAATCGCGGCCTCTAGGCCACTTATAAACCCTTCAAGATTATGGTAGTCATTCATATACTCTGTGTCATCGCACAAACTATCGTCTTTCTTAATCTCTTCATCCATGATAGCTTTTGTATTTTTCTCTACATCAAGCATATCATTTAGTATCTTAATCATTATCTGCATACTTCTCCTTAAGTTTAGCTAGTTCTTTTTCAAGTTCCTTAATTCTGCGAAGTTCAGATTCTTTTGCGTGCTTTAAGGCTTCTTCTCTTGCTTTTGCCTTATCTCTATTTTTATATGCAATATATTCATCCATTAGTGCTTGTTCTTTTGCTATTCTTTCCTGCATTTCTAAATTTGTTTCTAGTCTTTTATGTTCAAAAACAGCATATGGAGATTCGTCATCATATGAACTATAACGTATCTCAATATATATATCATTAAGAGATATGTCCGGAAATTCTCTACCGAGTCTTTCTAGTATTAATCCAACGCTAGTTTGTATATTTATATCATTGACTCTTTTGACAATAAATCTTCTGTCCAGGTATGGCTCAGCAGGTTTATATACTCTTCTAAGTCTTTGTATTATTTCATCCATCATACGCCTCTAGCTAAATACCTCAGATATCTCTTCCTTCAATATCATATTAGGAGAAGAGTCAAACATGTTTCTATTAACAGGCTTAGTTAAGTCTGTCATTAATTGCAATGGAGCAAATTCTTTCTTGGTCTCTTGTCTTACTGCTTCTTTAGCTTCCATTATATCTCCTTATAATAAATAAAAGTAGGGGAAGGAATCGAACCTTCATTAGAGGCTTCAAAGGCCCCTGTCCTACCTTTGGACCACCCTACTGTGAATTATTTTGTTAGGTCAATTTCTTTCTGCATCATTGTTCTTAGCTCTATCAATTTTTCTTCAACAATCTTATTATGCTTAAGCATTTCGTCAATTTGGTCGATGCTTCCAAAGTTGATACTGGCATTCCAGGCTACAGAAATACTTGCTGTAATTGCTCTCTTATTATTTCCGTCCAAAGAAGACCTAACATCTATACGGAAAAGGTCTTTAGTTTTAGACGACTTTAACTCGTCAATATAGTCATCTAGTAACTTAATATATTTTACAATACGTTCTTTTAACGGCAATTTATCGCCCCAAAAATCTCTCATTATGGTAACTCCTTATGCCTCTAGTGTTTTTAACATACGTCTGCATTCTTCTCTAGCCCATCTTTCGGCGGCAACTTGAGCTATTCTCATTGTTTTGTAGTGTCCGTTCCAGGAACTTTCATTGGATATCATTCCCTCTATTCCCCAAGCATAGTCATTTGGTCTTCTCAAGGAACCCTCAATCACAAAGTATAGACTTCCAATCTTTGCGTATGAACCGTTTTCTCCATCTTTCCACTTGACTAGACTCACTTTGTTTCCTTACGACTATAATGTTTTTTGTATAAATCTATTTGCATCTTATGTATAGCTTCGTAATTAGGCGTATACTGTAGGCCACTAGAAACATAAGCTGAGTCTATCATTCCTTCGTATCTTTTGCATCTTTCCTGGAAATCTTCGTAAGACATTTCGCCTCGACGTACGGCCAATATTTCTTGATTGTTCGGCAAAGGAAACTTTAGTTCTCCGCCAACCAATAAGTCAAGGCTCTCTGTGTAAAGTCTAAGAGCGTGTCCCAACAACTTTGTATCAAAACCAAATTTAGCTATCAACTCTTTTCTTCCAGTTTGATTGCCAGACCTAATTTCGTTCTTTTTAAGCTGAGAAAAAGCATACCCACAGAAAGAATGCCTAAGTTTTTTAGATATAAATAGACCTCTATGTTTAAGTATTATCTCAAACAACTCAGACGTATATATCTTGTTTCCTTCATTTACAAATAGCAGCTCTAGCTGGTTAGGGCTGTTCCCTTCTAGCAGGCTAAACCATTTAGTGAGTTCGTAGAAGGTGCAATCTATATCATCCTTTGTATTTGCTCTCCCAGATGATGATTTATTGGTTCTAAATTCAACCAACTCTATAGTTTTTCTACCTAATTTATACTCTTCGGGAGCTATAAAGAAACCAACATAATCCATATCAGAATCTTTTGTATTTGTGCCATAAAGGTATGAGCCAGTTCTAACCAAACCTATGCAGTTGTTTAACGCAAGGAGTTTCTCTGGCGTGTCTGCTTTCTCTCTGAGGCTATCCATTATCTTCTGGTTCATATCATTCCCTTTTAATCAGCTCGGAGAGAGAATCGAACTCTCGCATGGTGGTTTTGCAGACCACCGCCTTTCCACTTGGCTATCCGGGCAATTTGGAGCTGATGGTGAGATTTGAACTCACGAAAGGTTTAACCCTGACGGTTTACAAAACCGTTCCAATTGACCGCTATGGGACATCAGCGTTTATTCTTTTTGTATTCCTTCATATATTTTGATTTAGCTTCTTTACACAATTCGCATTTGCAATATCTATATGAAGAAAGCGTTCCGTGAATATCTTTTCCTTTGACTAATTCATATCCAGCTTCTTTTACTGATTTTACAGAATGGCACTCCTTACATAAAATCTGTAATTTTTTGACCTCTTCGTCCCATTTCGCCATACTGACGCTAAGAAGTTTGCCACAGTCGAATTTCTTCTCTTCTGGATTTATGTGGTCAAGTTCTAAATTATCTTTAGAGCCACATATGGCGCACTTCCCACCCAATAAATCTAATACCTCATTCCTTATTCTGTGGTATCTCTTTATGTGATATGACGCCTGATATGAATTATAGTCTTTTCTATTCATTATCTCATTACAACTATATTTATATCGTTCTTTTGCATCCAGCCATCTAACGATTCAAATAGTCCTGAATTGTTTCTTTGTCTTCCATTGATATGTCTATCTTTATCTAAGGTAGCACATCCAGAAAGAAGAGCAATTAAAGATATCGTCAACATTAGCCTCATTCGGACACCTTATGAAGCCAGTCAATGAATTTATCTAGGCCGACAAAACCATAAACTAACTCATCCCATAGGACTATAAGAAGAACAGCGGGCCATATTAGCGCGACAATACAGAACTCCTCAAAGTTGCTTACAGGTGGAGGATTATTTAGCTTCTTTCTAAACAATATGAAAAATATAGGCATGAAGAATGCCATTATAAGGTAGAATGTAACTGCTATCATTTCTTTTTCCTCTGTTCTTTATAGTATAGATAAACGTTCTCAAATTCTCTATCGTTTAGATATTCGTGCTCAATACAATGTTTGACATTTTTTATTGTACCGGGTCCCACAAATTTTCTAATCTTGGCTCCAATTGCTTGTTTCCAGCAGGCATAACATTTCTGCATCATTTGCGCGACTCTTCCCAATACTCTTCTTTTAAGCACATACCTCTATAAAGCTTCCATGTGTCCGGGTCTCTATAGTGACATGGCTCGTATTTCTGTGGATTATAGGCTACGTATTTCAGAGAGCATCCACTTGTCATAAGTAAAAGAAAAGAAATCATAATCGCAAAGATTAAAAACATATCGCTCTTTCTCATGAGCTCTCTTTAGCTATAAAGAATTTATCCACAAAAGAATTTATAGTGGCATATATAAAAACGAAAGCTATGATAGAGGCCAATATACATCCAAGCGTGGTTATAATGCTGAGCAATATAGCCATAAGCAATGGCGTATCTTTTAGAAAATAAACCATTGAAACTAAAAAGTAAGGAATAGGAGCTATAGAAAAATAAAGATTTAAAATTTTAGTCATAATCACATCTAATTTTTTCCTAGTCATCATCCTCGTCCTCCTCCTCTTCGTCCTCATCCTCTTCATCTCTGAGAGCCTCTATGACATCCCATCCAAGCTCAATAAGCCTGCTTTCTACGTCATCTGCGGGAGCACCTTCTAATTCCTCTTCGTTGAAGACTACAACTGCAAAACCACGGGTACGAAGACTATCTATCGCCTTTATGTCGGTCTTAGTTAATGCATCTTTTTTCTTTGTCATGAGTTTAGGTCCTCTTCCACATCTTTAATAAATGAGGTCATTATGTCTTTAAAGTCTTGTTTTGCTTCTTCAAGAGAATTTTTCCATTGTCCAAGGAATGGAAGTCCTAGGTCAGCAAGAAATGGAGCTTGCCATTGATACTTTTGCAATGAGCTTCCAACCCTAATATAAGCAAAGTACGGACCAATTCTTGAGACATATGGTCTAAACATGTCGTCATTCTTTATCCACTTCATAGCGCATCCCTTATAGTCATCAAGACTTTGCCTAAATTATTTTGACCTTCATTCTTACATACGCCCCAATACTTGTCTCCCCAATAGTTTGTTTCTTCTAGATACTTAGGGGCCGTATTCTTTAATAATACTAACAAATCCTTGTGGTGCGTATACTTATATAAGTTAACGCCCAACATTACACTATATTTAATATCTTCCCAATCACTTCTTAGTTCGATTGTCTGCCCTAATCTTCTAGCTTCATTGGGTTTTATGCTAGCGAACTTATCTCGTAAGTTCTGGTCAAGTGTCTTGGCGGCCATGTATGCATTTTCTGTAGCAGGATATGTTCTTCCATCAAGTTTTACTTCGGCCAAATGAAAGTTAGAAAGAAATCTATATTCACCAAAGAAACCATAGATTCCATTTTCTGTTACTATAGACTCTGGTTTGACTATTTCTATCTCTTCTCTCATTGTGCCCCTTTAAAATATCCTAAGAGCTGGGATTGAACCAACGACCTTCCCCTCTTCAGGGGGACGCTCTACCAACTGAGCTACCTTAGGCCATAACATAAAAGTTCTTCTATTCTATATTTATAATTCAATATTACAACCTGAGCTGCCCTAAGAGCCTCTTCCTCAGAATTGTAATCGTAAGACTGGTTAACGAAGAACCCTTCTACTTTAATCGTGTAGAAATATTTGTCTACCTTATGTCTTCCTATCTCTATCTCTACCACGTTCATACTTGATGGTCCTCTCAACGTAATAATCTGTAACCTTTACGTCATAATTTATAAACACATGGCATTTATTACACACACAATAGAAGTTTCTTACGTCTGACGGTTCTAAGCTCTCTAATGTACATGGGCCATCTTTAGATTGAAAACCACTTAACTCGTATCCGCATTTAGGACATGAGTCAAAATAGTTTATCTCATCAAACATCCCCATTACTTCCTCTTATTTAATATTCTCAACATTTCTGATTTTGTTGGCAACGTTCTCTTCATAGAAGTAGGAACAAAGAAAAAACCTATCGTCGGGAGGTCTCTTAGATTAGCCAAATTCTTTTCTTTAAAGAAGTTTTTTCTAAACAAGCGTTCATTAACTCCGCCATAATCTTCTTTTGGAGAGCCAAACGGGTCTCTTACTGCAACCTCTTCACCAAAACACGACATAGAGTCACCGTCTAAAGATACTTTCGAGACCTCCATACACAATAAACGTCCATGCTCAACCCAACACAACGGCATTCCTGCTTTGACTTCATTGAATTCTATTAAAAATCCATTGATGTCGTTGATATTCCTTAGCAGTCCGTATTTTGCTATTATTCTATTCATTATCCCACCATTGCCTTCATTATATCGTTAATAGATACTGGCTTGTAGTCGTTAACGTCTACGCCAACATTATACATGTTGTCTTTTATCTTCCAGTCGGCGTTGTGGATATGCCCGCAGAACAGATAGTCTTCTGTCCCTTTAGGAGTGGCATCCCAAAACTTTAAATCCCACGGAAGAATCAGTCCTTCATTGTAAGGGAAGTGGGAAAGCAATACTTTCTTACCGTTAATCATTATAGCCGTAGGCTCTTCTATTATCTGGCTAAATAACCCAGATTTCTTTAACTGCTTTATTCTCTTTTTGTCGTGGTTGCCTTCAACCAGTATTTTTTCTCCATTTAGCCGCTTTAAATACTTTAATAAATCTGGGCCACCCATCCAAAAATCACCAAGAACATATACTGTGTCGTCTTTTTCTACTGTATCGTTCCACTTATAGACAAGTTCGCTATCCATATTAGTAGAAGAAAACGGACGATTACACAGTTCTATGATTCTATTGTGTCCATGGTGTTGGTCAGAAGTAAAGTATATCATTTTGTCCTTTTATATCCAGCCGGAAGCGGCATCCATGCCAATGGCTCCCAATCGTCACCTTCCCCGGTAAGCATTAATTTGCCATCTACCCACCAAGTGCGTTCGGCCGTTTCCTGCATAAATTTTGGCAACCATTTAGTTCTTCCGTACCAATGTCCTATCCCCACATCGCCATTATTTTTTGTAACTAACACTTTAGCTGCTTCTGGGCACTTAGATATATCTGTAATCCAATCAGAATTTTTCATTTCTCTCCTTAAAAATTTGTAGGGGGCTGGATTTGAACCAGCGAAGCCCGAAGGCGGCTGATTTACAGTCAGCTGGTATAAACCACTCACCCACCCCTACGTACTGGACCACTTGGACTCGAACCAAGAACGCCCGAGTTAACAGCTCGGTGCACTACCATTGTGCTATGGTCCACCAAAGGTCAGGGCTCCTACCGCTATCTGGATAGGTATTCAATTTATTCGGACAAAACCGAACCCCAGTTTAAATATCAGCGGGCGATGGGACTCGAACCCACAACAACTAGTTTGGAAAACTAGGACTCTACCATTGAGCTACACCCGCATAGTGCCATTGGTGTCTTAACTGCATCGACGAAAAAGCTTGCGCTCTTGCGGGACATGCACCCGCTTTTCCAATGTGCTCTTTTAATATTGCTTATTGAACTCTAGATAAATGAGTCTTGCATAAGGCAATATGAAACATATTAACGTTGAAGCAATTACTGCAAAAAATTGAGAGAATGAGGTTGGTCTAACGCCTATATCTTTCCATATGTTATATACAAGGACTGATGCAGCAATTCCAGACATCAGAGAAAGAATTGATACAGGCATGAACCAAGTATCGAATGATGGCTTGCTCATTAGGCCTTCTTTTCTCTCTTCTTGACAACTATAAGGTCAAGAGCCTTTAGTGAATTATACATAGTTAGATAGCTAACCTCATTTCTTGCGGCCACATCCTTGATGCTTAAATTCTCTGCGTCCATATCGGCCTTAGCCTTCCTTACTTGCTCTTCGTTTAACTTTTTAGCTCGTCCCATTTGTTCCTCCTTAGTAGTTTGGTATTAAGACTTCACTTCTGATTCCGCGAACATGAATGGATTCTACTTTTTCTGAGCCTCTTCTATTCAGGTCTGCGCACTTCTTTGCTATCCTTTCTTTGTTTTCTCTTAGCCATGTATTCACAAATTTAAGATACTGTCTAAAGGCTTTCTTTGCTAGCGTCTTGCTCTGGAACATTGGGAACGTTCTGTTTTCTATAGTCCCATGTTTATCTAGAGCAGCATAGTTTAGCTGAACATATCTATCTTCTCCGTATGGGTCAAAATCCTGGCGACAGTAGTCATTGTTTCCATCTGCTCTATCTTTTAGCTGGAAGTAATCTTTTGACTTCTTACTAACCTTTGAAACAAAAGAGTCTAAGAATCTATTGTAGGCTATATAGAATTCTTGAGAAGCTAATGCAGTATAACAGCCTTTCGTTTTAAAGGATAGATGTATGTGCATTCCGCAATTAGAGTTTACTATCTCTGGATAGTTTCCATCTATAAAATCTATCCCCTGTTTCTTAGACTTCAAAACTGTTGACACTATCTCTTCTGTTGACTCTAGAGCCCTCTCTATCTTTCTTATCTGTTCGTCTGCGCCATCAATCGGCTCGTAGTATCTTACTAGGGCCATCTCCCTTTTGGTAGCCTTGTCTATCTTATTGCCATGAACAATTCTAAAGACAAGTCTATCCGAGTCATCTTCTCTAAAGTAAACAGATGAGTCTCTATGTTTTTCTGTGTTCTCTGTGAACACTCTACCCTTAGTCCAGAAACCTTCCATCTCTATTCCAATACCTTTTATGTAGTTTTTTGCCATGGTTTCCTCACTAAAGTAGATTTCATTTCAGAAGCAGTAATCTTTCTAGCAGTTTGATTGATGTATTTGTATACTATATCATGTTGTTCCATATCTAAATATTCAGTTCTAGGTCTTCCTATAGCGTCCTTAAAAGAAACGTATATATGCCTGTTTGGACTATTAGACTTCATCCCAAGAAACGTATATTCTATATTTGTCTCGATTGGAACCTTTAGTATAACTCGTCCTTTCATAAAATTATGCTTGACTAATTGGAAAATATGCGTATCTAATAGATTCCATCCAGCATCAAAATGCTCCTGTATTTCTTTAGGACGCCTTTTAAGCTCTGCCATAGAGCCTAGTTCAGATGGCTCCCTATTTTCCATATATGTGCTTGATAGCCAATCTTCGTCTATTACAGATATTACAGACTTGGGGGCTCTATCTACAGGAGTAGGAGGTTCATGAAACCTAACCTGTAGTGTCTCCCATCTAACCGGAACATTGTATTCTTCTAGTGGAGATTTTATTTCCTCTGTAGTTGGAGTCTCATTAAGCAATACCCCTACAACTTTTTCTGAAGAGTCCGATATAGATTCTATAAAAGATTTTTGTGCTTCAGTAAACGCAAGCTTAGGTGCTGCGGGGTGAGAATCTATTTTAAAATCTCCTACAAACTCATATGCGTCGTCATCAATTTTATATTTGCTATCGTTCATATTTAATCCTTTGTCCTGAGAAGATTCTCTGGGGTCGCTCAAATTACTTCCCGTTTGGGTTAGTTAAACTACGCGTTAGTCACGCAGGACTAGAATCCTTCTATCTTGATTCGAAGGGGCGTAACTGGCATCAATCAAGACCAGTAGGAAAGTTTCATGGCATCATGCCTTTGAATTTAATCGCCATACTTTGCCGAGCTAGGGAAGGCATCCCTCATACCAGTCGGGTCTATATGGCAAACCATTGTTTAACGCCTATTAGACGTTAGCCTTCTTTAGAGCCTTCGTCCACGAACCGAAACGAGCCTCAGCTAGCCACGAAGAATAGTTACCCTTCTTACGATACTCGTTACGAGCTGGTGCATGGCCCAGGGTCTTCGCTACTCTGCGAATATCCTTAGCCACGGCGTCCTTACTGTAATTGGTAGTCATGCATGCACCTCCCTTCATATTGGATTATTTTATAGCAAATCAACGCTATAAAACTCTTTCAAAGTTGTTAGCTCTGAAAAATTATCTTTTTCTAAATCTAGGTTAATTTCTTTTGGTAAAAAGTTTACATGTTCTTTTAGGAATCCTAAAATATTATCCCCTGTCTTCATATCTTTTACAAAGACAAGTCCATCAGATTTAACTCTGACACAATCTTTCCAGTATAGGTTTACCTCTGTAAGAGAAACCCAGCTATTCTTGAAAGACATTAGTTCGTTAGATTCTACATCTGGATAAGCTTGTTCCATTACATAAAGGAACTGACTATACAAGAATAAGGCGTCTGCTTCCAAAACTTCTTTACAGAATCTTATATATGCTCTTATAGACGCATCTAAATTTGTATCTCTCTGCACAAAAGGAGTTTCTGGATTAGAATACTTTGCCTTTCTAGCCTGTATCGTAGCTATAGAAGTAAATACATCAAGCGTATTATGAATATTGTAGTCTGGAGCTAGCTCTAACTTGACGTATGTTCTATCTTCTTGTGTTTTGGAGCTTAGGAATGACAACGTAAACCTATTAGACCTTCCTATTGGGTCTAGTAAAGTTAAAAGGTGCTCAAATCCGTGATTATTAAAAGAATCAACAACTTTTCTTTTTGTGTTGAGTATAGCGTTTAATCTATCTTCTTTAACCAGTCCTAAGTGCTTTGAAAATTCTTTAACGATATCTACAGTATTGATTCCAGTTTTGTTAAAACTAAACAGGAACGTGCTGTGCCCCAGATTTTTAGGAATAAGGCCAGGGACTATAAAGTCATCAGTCTCAAAATACCAAGACCTTTGCCCTACAAATGTTCCCGGTGCTGTTAAAAATCCAGCATCAGCAAACTGCGTCATATCGCTAAACAATGCTTCATCTACACCAAGAATCACAGATTCTTTATGCCGATATAATTCTTTTATCATTATAAGAACCTTATGTTTTCTATATTGAGACGTTGTGATACTTTTTCATTGCACTTTTGTATCATCTTTGTTGCGCTTATGGGGCTCATGTTAAACTTCTTTGCCACTTTACTTATGGACCCTCTTAACTCTTTCATTGCTACTTTCATATAGAAAAAGTATATCTTTCTTTCTTTTGCTGAAAGGCAATGGATACACGCCTCCATAAAGATACCATCTATAAAAGAAGCGATAGGCATAGAGAAGTCTTCTTTATAGGCCGTAAAGCCTATGGATGGAAGAGATACACTCTTATCTATACTTGAGTTCTCTACTATATCTAATAGCGCACATCTGGTTTGGTCTAGAAGTTCACTCATTTCTCTGGCGGAGCGATTATTCCTAACGGCTATAATACGCTCAGAAAAGAGTTTATCTCTAAACTTCCATCTAATTCTATTTACTAAATAGGTTGAGAAGCTGGCTCTATCGTCATTGTAGGCCATTAAAGATTCCATGAATATCACTCTTAGAATAGAGCGAGAATCTTCATTATCGTGATGATTGGAACCCCTTGTATTAAAGTTAAGTATCTTGCTAGTAAATGGGCCGAACAATAATGGTTGATACTTGATATACATTGACTCTATAGCTTCTTCATTACCTTGTTTACATAGCTTGATTATTTCTTTTTCCGACATACCTTGTATTTTACTTTTTGGAAACTCTAATGGAAGACTAATCTGTTCCGGTTCTAATAAAATACTCATGTAGTCCAGTCTCCTCATTCTTAATTATCTTAAACTCTCGTTTATGCTTTGTAGCTATATTCTCGAAGAATATCCTGGCAAATACCTCAACCTCTCCTATGAATTCACTTTCTTCTAGGTTAGAAAATTTTGAGATATCGGCGGGATATTCAAACGTTAACTTTATATCGTCGTTATGAAAAACAGATTGTGTTATAGTCGGATGTTTATCAGGCATGTCCTACCCTCCTAATAGTTGCACCCTGCGCAGCATCTTTTACTATGATGCCGTTTTTCTCACAATATAGTAGCCCCTTTTCTGTTATCATTCTTCCGCTAGGTGTTGCCTCTATAAGTCCTTGCCTTAGTAGATATGGCTCTACTATATCCTTAAGAGCAACCTCTCCAATATTAAGCGTATTGGACAATCTAGCAATGCCAACCTTTTGCGGGTATATCATGTAAAGACACTTTAATACTTGAGCATCAATATTCTCAAGTCCTAAAGAATCCACACGCAGAAGTTCAAATGTTCTAGTTATTACTGGCTCGTCAATTATATCTGTCTTCATAGATAGCATTGTATCAAAAGCTCTATCTAGGAAGTTTAGTGCTTTCCTAGCAGTTCCTCTACTTCTGATAGCTATAGCCTTTAATGAAAATTCATCAGCAGGATATCTAAACTTACTTGCATGAAGTCTAGCTATCTCTACTAATTCTTCTTCACTATATGGATTTAAATCAAACTTTAATTTAAATCTATCTATAAAAGCTCTATCTAGCATTCCCATTTTGGTAGTTGCTCCAATTAATGTAAATCTTGGAACCCAAAATGCTTGTTTACTTATAACGCCAGTATAGGGATTTCTTTTATCGGCGGAAAAAGTAAAGTCTTCCATAGCTTGAAGAAAAGCCTCTTGAACTTTTTTATCAAGCATATGTATTTCATCTAAGAATACGACAGTTGGTTCAATTTTTGATTTTATAACACCATTATCGTCGTATCCTTCTATTGATAAAGACCCAAGCAGATTTTTTACATCTGTCTTAGTCTTTAAAACGTTTGCTAGAAATTCCTTAAAGTCAGTTTTTCTTTCTTTTGCTATTATTTTAGCAATTGTGGTTTTTCCTAACCCAGGTCCACCACAAATTAAAGCATGTGGAAAAGCATCATTTCTTTTTACACTTGCCGAAAGAGCGACCCTGATTGTATCTTTTATGTCATTACAACCAATCATTTCGTTCAAGCTCTCTGGCCTGTATGTTTGCATATATTCCTTATAGATACATTCTAGGTAAAATTGCCTTTATTGAATTAGCATATAGTTCCATGCCTATGGAGTTCAGCCTTGGACAAGAGTTAACCTCTAATACATAAGGCCTTCCCTTGCCAATCAATAAATCAACCGCACCGAAATCTAATCCTATTGCCTTAACAGCCCTTACACAAACGTCCAATGCGTCCTTACTAAATAATTTCAATTCATCATCAGTCAATGCATGGTGTCCCCAGCCATAAGTGTCATTCCTAATTACGCATTTTTCTGAGATGTCTTTATCAAACCTATCGTGACCACGAAAAACCTTCTTGGTTATCCTTATCACCTTACCTGCAAATACATGGACCCTGTATTCTGCTTCAGAAGGAATAAACTCTGTGTAGAAATGCCTATCTGGAATTTTAGAATAATCGTTCTTTAGTGGGTCAATAGAACCACTAATCATTATTATGTCTTTCCCGCCTTTATGGTTAAACTTTCTCCCCAAGACAGGAAAGTTACGAATATCCTTTTTATTCTTATAGAATACAGGAACAGGGACACCAGCCGATTTGAACACAACAAGAGAATTTAACTTGTTTGTGTTCGCCTCTATAGCTGAGGCGCTATTGAGTATCTTGGCCCCAGCTCTACTAAAAACACTATCTAGTTCTGCATTTTTAGTAGTTCCCCACCTAAGTAAGAAATCCGTAGGCTTTACTCCTCTTCTACGGATAACTCTGGCTAGATTCCTTGTCGGCCTAAAATGTTTAATTTTATCTTTTAATGCAACGGCAAGTTCTTCACCAGTCTCAAAGCCACCTTTATATAAAAATACAAACATTACACAGTCCCATATGCTTGGCGCCAATCCTCATCATCAGTGCTATGATAAGTTCCACCACCAGAATAAGTATAGCCAGGAGTCAATTTCCTCTTTGGCATTAAGTAGTTTGTTTCTTTAACAACATCAGAAACGCCGTTCTCTGTTATAACCACTCCATCAATTATGGTTTTATTTAAATGAGGAGGGATATAAGCACTGGTGTTTTTTGTTCTGCTGAAATTTGAATCCATATCGTAATACATGATGTCAAACACAGGCTGAACAACGCCATCTACTTCTTTGTCAACAATTCCGATAACTATAATCGTATTGTCTGCTATCTTCTCAATCGCATATCTTGGCTTGTCAGCCTCTTTGAAGGAGAATAGCTTGTAAAGAAGATTCTTCTTCTCTGCCACCTTTAAGTGCTTCTCAAAACCTTCTTTTATGAATCTCTCTTCAGAAGCAAATATCACAACGTCTAGCTCTGGAACATAAGCTAGAACTATTGGATTGGTATGGTCAAAGAGATAAAGGAAGTCAGGAGTCTGCTTATTAAGCATAGCGCAAGCATAACCACCATAAAGACTCTTGGCGGTTTCATTTATTGCCTTGATAATATGCACAGGATTGACCTGCTCATCCTTATCTAGCTGCTCATATATCTTTGTATGGATGCTTAGAGGAATAGCCTCTGTATCTACTTCACCCTTAGGAGCTATCAAGCACTCTTTCTTTATATCGTCGTCATTACTTATGCATCCGTTGTGGACAAGAGCTATTTCTTTTGCAGTTAGAATTGGGTGATTGTTGAAATTATTGATTGGCTCACCCTTAGTCCAAGCTCTGCAATGCATAATCATTGACTGAGGCATTTTCCCAGCCAACTTGAGCCACTTGTCCTCTTTTATCATATCGCTAGAGGCAATAGGACCCTTTACAGTCTTTAGCTCTCTATATTCGTTTAGATAGCTAAAGCCAGACGCATCAGACCCGCGAGACTTAGTCTCGTCAAATATCTTGGTCATTATATCGTGCAACTTTTGGTCGTTCTCAACAGAGAAAGGCTCTCTGGTGGTCTTAAAAAATCCAGCTATTCCACACATTAAAATGGTCTCCTTAGTGTTGGTCTTATCTCCAACTCATTAGTCGTAGCTTCCGTTTCATCTACAACTTGAACAGCAGTTTCTTTGACATGCTTATTTGCTGCAAGCCAAAAAATCCTAGCTACATTAGACGCTACGTCAGGTCTATTCTTTCTTAATTCATAACCTAGGCCAACAGAATTATTATTATATTCTCTAGCCATATCCCATCTGTTGCCATACGACACAACCAATCCCTTAGACTTTAAAAATCTAATCATTTGTTCTAGTTGGGAAGAACGCAATGCAGTAAAGTTCTCATTGATAAGAACGTCTACGCTCTCATCTTTAGAGACTCCGTATATAACAATATCGTCTGCATTTTTCGGCAAATCCTTTATACTTATATTTGCCTTATCAATTATCTTAGATAGAAACCTATCTTTTGTATTAAAACATATCATGGTGTCCTCTACGCTCCTATTGTATAAGTAGCTTTAAGTTCTCTTACAATTCCAAAGACACTAGGACGCTCAGTCTCTGGGGCAACAATCTTAGCTGCTCCAAAATTATCCCAAGCAGACGCCATAGAAGGCTTTTGAGGAACAATAGACTTCTTTTGTTCAACTACTGTATTTTGAACTATGTTCCAGCGCTTCTTTATATCTATCTTACTATCCCATGTTCTGCCCATCTCAATAAGATGGAAAAGACCAGTTATATACTTGGCATACTTAGGATATAGTTTATAGTTCTGAACTATTCTCAATATGGTAGGTATCTCTTTTGCAAGATATAGCTTATCACAAGCCATATAAGCGCTATCAAATTCTCCGGTAGGCTTGCGCTCTACATACTTGATAGTCCTAGCTACCCTATCTTTTAGGGAATCATTGCTGGCTTCAAATACAATTACCTTACCAAGACTTATGATACCAGCAGCTATCTGTCTGGACACCAACCAAGAACCAAGTGGCCTATATTCGAAACCGCCATACGATTCCTGTAGGCTAAATCCTCTACGAGTCTCGTCAGCTCTCAAAGAAGAAGTTAAGGCCAGCTTACCATACTGTGTCCCATTTCTACGAGACACAGCTTCTTCCGTTTCCTCTAACATGAGGACAACAGGAGCTAAAAGTCTATCAAGAGCGTCTAGTTTAAGCTCAAGGTCTTTCTTGTATGGTGACTCAAAATGTATATGACCACCAATAGGACAATTCTCTTGGTATGTTCCACCCAGCCAATCCATCTTCTGAATTCTAGGGAACCTACGATAGCCATCTCTCAATACGCTTTGAACCTCAGCGACCAAATTTATCGGGTCATAGTGAGGAGATGGTCTTAGCTCAGCTATCTTTGAATTCGGACCATCAGAGCCAAATGCACCATGCTCAGGAAGATATGGCCTTGCATTCATCCCCTTAATACGCATCTCAGGGTCAGCGCCAACCTTAAAATCTATATAAGGCTTACCATCTATGATTATCTCACGCATTTTAGCTCCATTTGTATATCAAAAATTTTGGCAAGTTTTTGCGGCATTACGCCAAACTAGCATAATCGCGTAAGTTATTGGTCTTAGTTTGATTATGGTTCGTGGATTCTGTATTTTTGCAATACAAAACGCTACGTTAGTAGAAACTTCCAGCTAGTCATGAGGACTAACCTTGAAAACCTGTTATTTAATATGCCCTGCCTCACCGCCCAAGCGACAGCATATAAGGCTAACAATCCTTAGTATCTTGATTAACGTCCATCAGGCCCGTTAGGCTTTCGCCCCAAAATCTTCGACACCAAAGAACCTTTGCTCTCTCATGCAAGAGTAGGATTTAATCTTCCTGTTGTTTCATCAACAACAAACAAGAGGCCCGTCCCGCACTACAACTTAGCTACCTTCCAATATGTTTGCTAAGTCAAAAACAAGAAGTTACTCTTGTTTTTTCTTTAAAAATACTTTAGGAGCAGATGACAAGAACGGATACCCACAAGATATCTTGTTCACTACTGCATCGTCACTCATGCTATCAAGTATTTTAAATTGTCCATCTTTATTTAAAAATGTGCAACCCATACACTTTTCAGCGCTAGAATATCCAGTCGCCTTACATGGTATGTTTCCTTGCTCGTCAGCAGTAATTTCTGCTACTGCCTTTGCCTTCTCACCCCTCATCTTAACGGGACATTTACTGCAATGGTTCAAAATATCTGAAGGGATACTTCCTAGCGATATTTCCGATACCTGTTTATTAGAGCAGCTTAACCCACCCAGACAGAAAACTTCCTCTCCAGAAATCTTCATAGCGCTTATTGGGCAAGCCACTTCTTTCATTACGCTTGTAAGAGCGTCCATTTTAGACCCTTGATTAGTCAGCATAAATCTTATCCCCAATTATGTCTATGAAGTCTAATACCTTTTGGCTAGACCTAAAGAACCAATTTTCTTTAGATTTGCCACTATAGCAATATCCGTTTAACCTTCCGAGTAACTGGTCTACGGAAGTTATGTAGCAATATTTGCCATCAAAATCTTCCGAGAATCCATGTTTAAATCTTACAACCTTCTCTACGTATACTGAAAGGTCTGGATATGGACCATTTACTCTATCAAACTCTATTGCATCTTGTTTCTCTTTTTCTAATCTTGCTTGTTTCTGTTCGTATTCATTTGGCCTTCTTGCTGTATTACTATGCTTTTTCTTGTTTACTGTAGAGTTGATGCCAACAGTTCCAAGAAGCATTTCGTCAGCAATACTAGGGTCAACATACATTAAGTTTTCAGACTTTATAATAAAATCAAAGCCTATAAAATCAAAATGTTCTTGAAGGTCATCTGAGTCTTCGAAATTAACTATAAGATGCTTGCCGTTATCTACAATGTCTTTAACGACACATATAAGCTTCTTAAGTCTTACGGCCCAATCATTCCACGCTAGTATATCAGAAGAATTAGTGTTTGATGTTATAGGCCAGCCAGCATCATTCATTATCTGATGTATATTCTCTTCTATCAGTATGGCATGGTCGCCTATTCTTATTTCAAAACCATTAGCATCTTGTGTGACAGTATGGTCTTTTACTAATCTGAAGTCAGCTATTGGTTTCTCGAAAGAAGCTTCCCTTCTAAATCTGGAGAAATCATTCTCATCAGCCATCGGTATCACGTTAACTTTCTTGCCAACATAGTTAACAGATACGCAATGATATGGTAATGAATTCTTAACATGCCATAATACGTCATACGGCTTGACATTTAATGCAGGCAACAATATTCCTTCTTTAAAAGAATGATTATAGCTAGCATTTTCTACAAGTCTAGTAATAGGCATATTGTCCGCTTTTTTAAATTGATGTGAATGTAGCCATACTCTAGCTACAGTTTTCATATCTTTATTTTTTACTAAAATGTAGTCCCCAACCACATTGGAGACTACATAGTTACTTGCCGCAAACTCAAATACCTTAGGGTCACTACATTTTAAGACAAGATGATGACTCCTATTTAGCAAGATAGAAGACCCTTTAAAAACAGCATTTTTAAATGCTAGAGATTTTTTAAACGATTCTATCATATACAGCCCTAATTGATGATTAGGACTTGCTGGATTCCCAGCCCAACTACGCAATGTTCTTATATATGGAGCCGAAGATGCATTAAACAATGCCATTATATCTTCCACCACTTTGTCACTATTCTTTCTTCTCTGTGTTTCGATACCAACAAAATTTTGTGACGAAGCAGCTAAAGACCTAAAGACCATTTCTAGCTTAGAGAATACAGATGTCTCCTTTAGCTGGGCCATAGACCCACTTAACAGTAGACTTACTGTATTATCTGAGTGTTGGTCTTGCCTCTCTAGCAACTGTTGCTGCACCATTTAAACCTTCTCCTTTATATCTATCTTTACTCTTCTCTATCTTATCGAGTAGCTCTCTTAAGAATCGGGTAGAGAGCGTAAGCCCGTCAAATTCTTTTCTGTCTGGCGATGGATTGGAAACCGAATTTACATTCTTCGGGTCAAAGATTAAATCTCCTGTAATATCACATATTGCGATAGCAGGCTTCCCTCTCTCGGTTTCTATCTTAAGCCTCAACTCATCCGATATCTCTTTATACGGAGGAAGCTCTATTGTAAGAACTCGACCTCCATTCGAAGGCTTGATTGATATGTCTACCGACATTGGAGCTGTTACCACATCCTCAACCTTAGGCGGTTCAGGCTTCTTTAGCGGTTTCAAAAGCATTCTATATCTCCTTTTAAAAATAAATGGGGTTTATCTTTATTTTCCCCGGAGCCATTACCAATGAGGCCCGAAGGCGAATTAGGCTACTGCTCCAAATCATTATCCTGGTTTCGCATACAACGTGTGCATGTTTACATCCCAGAAACAGTTTACTCGTTACTACCAGAGCGTCCTGTTTTTTCGTTTGCCCCGAACCAGACTCTAACGAAGAACGAAAGCGAAACTATCGTTAGCGGTCTTTTAAGGCCACCGTTATTACCAGGGGGTAGGCAGGGGATTTTTCAAAACCTTTCATAGTATTAGCAAAGATAAATAATCAATACAGGCATTAGGACTCTTCTGTATACAACAACTATGCAGGGCTGTCCAACGGATTAACGTCTCGCCTAACAACGTGTTTACGGCCAAGTGATTATTGGAAGCCAATACTACAATCAGTCCTGAATCTTTTCAGTAACTTTATAACTCAGTAACTTAATATCTGGACCTAAAGTCTTCTTAAAGTGCTGAAGCATATTATCTCTAACTGTTAAAGGATAAGGCCCCCACAACATAGTGTAATACTTACTAAGTCCTTTATGGTTCCAAGATTCAATCACTACCATTTCCATGTTGTCTCCTTATTTAAGTGCTTTTAAGAAATCTGCTTTTGTTACAGGCTTACTTATAGATTCAAGCCAAGAAGCTAGATAAGAATAATCATTATCTAGGTGAATAATAGCTTCTCCTTCGCCTTTGGATATCCTTGTAATCTTGTAGCTTCTACCATAAAATTTCTTCATATCTCTATCGTATGTAGGATATATATTACATACTCTTTCAAATTCTGCTTCTGTTAGCTTTCTAACTTTAATTCTTTCTCCGACCTTCATTCAAGGCCCCACTCCTGATAGAAAGAGTAGTTCTTAGCAGACACCTTATCCAATAATGCCTGGATGCTCTCCGGCATTATCTTACTAAGATGTTTCTTTACTATTGCCTTAGCGCTATCGGTATCTGAGGAGTTGATAGTATTGATGATATTGTCTTTCCCGATAGCCTCTATGAGAGCAGCATCTTTGTTCTCGACAACGAATTCAACAACAAAATTCGTCATCTCAAACATAAGAGCAGCGAGTTCTGGAGAATTAACCCAGAAGTTGCCAATCGAACGATACTCAACTCCATAGTCTTTCGGCCTATGACAGCCAGCCTTGCCATAAAGACTTCTTCTAGCAGGAGAGGTCTTATCTTTATCAAGAATGACAGACCAGATACCTACTATTGCATCCATCGCCTTGATGACCCTTAATTTGCCATCAAACGATTCTAGCAATTCTTTAGTCTTGTCTGTATAGCCAATATGAATATGACCACCAGCAGACCTAAAGGAAGATTCAGCGGCGCCTTCTGGAACGATATTAACACTTACCGACCAAGCGTCAAAATCGGGGTCACAGCCAAAGACAGAAGCAAGAGGGTCCATTAAAGCAGAGGCAGGGAAATTTGCCGAAGCCTTTACTATCAACTGGTTATCTTCGCCCACCAAAACAACGCTCTGCTTAAGAACGTCTTTTATGATAGAGCAAAAATCCTCAGCGCTTTTAGCAGGAGAGGTGTTGAACTCAAGGTTTACGTTGTCCGCCAAACAAGCTCCGTTATTAAGCTTATGAGGCTCATGCTTTTCACCAGGAATAAGACCAATGGCGCTAACCAATTCACCACTTTTCTTATTTTGTATCATTAGCTCTGGGTCACAGCCAACTAATATGCTAGCCATACTTCTCCTATATCAAAAGCTTATGAGGTTTAAATGACGGATGATAGAAATCTTTTGCCGCATCTTCTGGAGTCGCATCATTAGGCAGGTCGTATCCTAATATTTTATCAAAGAAGTTCTTGCTAAACATTTCTTTGTATTTAGTTAGGTGTCCATCTAGCTGATTAGTTTGCAACCTAAGATTGCTCTTCCATAAAATTCTATTGTTTAATATCTTATATCCAATAGTAGTAGGGCCACATGCAGCCTGTATCTGTGAACCACTTACCCATGCCGCTTGGTCAATAGATGCCTTTGTGGACTTAAACATAGTCCCAAGTCCATTCTTATAAGCATAGTATAGAACGGGTAAGGCTTCTCTAGTTTGGCTAACAGTCTTATCTGAATTGAAGTATATGATGCTTTGTGAAATCTTTAACAAATTAGTTATTAAAGATTTGTTCGCATCATAATACGGAGCCAAACGCACAAAGAAAATTAAGAAATAGAAGGCCAAAGGATGCCTAAGCCACAAAGGATTAGGAGATATTCCTGTTAAGGCTGCTCCAGGAACAGGAACATTAGTCCCACTAAGAGGATTGTTGTATGTCTTCCAAACCTTAGAGGCGACTCTAGAAAATTGACTCTCGTCCTTTATTCCTAGGTATGCTTTCTCTATCTCTCTAATAGTAGAGGCGATATTGGCATGAAGATTGCGAGACGTATAGGTTAAAAGGATGAAATTGTTGACCAAGTCATTCTCTTTGTCTATGCCTTCAGCAGATACCAAATATTTATAGAAGTTACCAGTAGTAACTTCTTTGCATCTGTGCCACAAAGACTGATTGATATTGAGCTTATGAAGCTTGGGGGTCATTCTTCCCATACCGAACAGACAAGTGGCAAGAGTCAACCTTTCCCCGCCTTCGTTATAGTCCATAGAGTAGCCAATCTCAGTCGTGAGACTCTCTGGCTTATCTATTTTCTCTAACTCTCTTAATATTTCTTCAGTTTTTATCATCTTCTGTCCTATTTATATATTTATCTATAAAATATTGAATAGTCAATCCTTTAGAACCATACTCTTCTGGATGCCATTGAACAGCAAACGCATTTTTCTCATTCTCAAAACCTTCTATCAATATCGACGTTCTTGCAAAGACTCTAAACCCTATCTTTCTATACATTCCTAAGGTTTCGAACACCTGTTCTTTTTTTAACTTGTCAACATCATGAGCTAGAAGAAAACCCTGATGATGCCAAGAATTAACAGGAAGAGCAGATAAACCACCTTCGGTTTTTGGTGACTCAACTGCTTCTTTTTCAATCATGTATTTCTGAAACGCACCAGAAATATAAACAGTATGCGCTGGCTCATTACGAGAAGCTAATTCTTTTCTCGTCCCATTATGGTTTTCCTTAAGGCCAACATCTTGGCAGAAATAAGGAGCGCCATAATAGATTCCCATTAGCTGGAACCCTCTACAGATTCCCATTATAGGCTTGCCTTTTTCCTCAAAAGCCTTAATCAAAGCCATCTCAAATATATCTCTGGCGATATTACATCCATAAGACGAATCATTTATCTCGTCAAAGATTATAGGATTGATATCACTTCCGCCAGAAATAACGAGAGCGTCTAGCTTGTTCGCTAGTTCTTCTGCCCTAGAAGTATTCTCTTTGCTCTCGACCATATATTCTTTGGTCTCTAGAGGAAAGACAGGGATACCTATAGGGCAAATATCTGCGCGACTAAAAGCATCAGTATATGCCTTGTTTACAGATATTTTACCATCTGCCGAATAAGTTGTTATGCCTACGAGTTTCATAATTCCTTCGAGTCATAGGAGTAAAAGCCATCTTCTCCCGTATAGAAGAATTTCTTAATGCCACAAAGTTTAAGAAAATCTAAACATGGGCTACAAGGCTTGGCTAGGCCAGGAGAATTATCTTTCTTTAGTCTATAGATATAAATTTCTCCATACTTAAGGTCTGGATTCCTTAATCCAGCTTGACGAATTGCGTCAAATTCAGCATGGATAGAATGATACATATGCGGACTTTTAGCATGAGTCTTTTGACCACGATTAAAGCCAACAAACATTCTTCCCTTTATTACTAAACACGCTCCAACCCTAGCCTTAAAGTCACTTTTATATGCTGCTTTCCTAGCGACTTCAAAGTATTTTGAGTTCATTATTTAATACCATATACGCAACGTGTAAAGTATCCATAGTTCTTAGACCCATCTAACAATGTTTTTGCTCCACCACCAGGAGTAGCATGTATTCCAAAATTAGAGCATCCAAAGTAGCCATGAACTCCACCCTTAGTTCCGACACAAGATTGCCAATTATCTATCATTCTACCTTTAAAGAACTTATACATATTCCTGGTCTTTAGGAATTCATAAGCATGTTTAAAGTTTTTAAGATAAATAGAATCAGACGAGCCAGAGATATAGCTGAATATGCCCTCTATAGTATTGCAATTAGTCGTAGCCTTCAGCCGAACGATAGACATTATAGCAGATATAATAGGAGGCATCTTCCTAAGTATTCTCGGAATACTTATAACGTGAGTGAGATGATTCAGGCTCGTCTCGTCGTAGCCTATTACATTATCTATTTTTAACCTATCTTTCATTCCAAGATTCTTAAGCATATTGTTGGATATGGCCACAGAATTAAGCATTCTTGCGTGCATTTCTTTATTGGTGAGTCCTGTTCCGCCAGAATACACACAAAGTCTAAAGTTAGTCAAGTCCGGCATCAAAGCTGTCCCGTTAACCCCATATTCGGCAGATATAACTTTATTCTTAGGACGAGCAACGGAATACAAGAAGTCGTTCACATGGTCTTTGCAGGACAAGAAATTGCTCTTAAGGCAAAGTTTGTTTTCTTTCGTTAGAAAACTAAATAGAATACCGCCGCTATATGCAGCTCCGGTGTATTCAGTCCCATTATGATTATATATCTTATACTTTTCCATTGTGTCCTTTTTAAAATTATTGGTCTCGGAGGGATTCGAACCCCCGACCCCTGTTATTATTGTGTTTTGAGTTTCTAAAAACTATTGAATTGCAACGATTTTAAAATCCACAAGACTTAAGTTATGTATTTAGGCATGGAGGGATTCGAACCCCCATTTTCAAGTCCAATTACGGCTAATCGCTTAGAAGGCGACCTCGATTACATGCCCACGGAGTCTATATGAATAACTGCATAAATTGCAATAAAGAAACAACTAATCCTAAATTTTGTTCTCGTTCATGTGCTGCAAAGATAAACAATGTCCTTTATGTTAAGAGAAAACTAGATAGAAAGTGTTTAGATTGCGACAAGATAGTATCTAATCACAGAAAATACAGATGTGAAGAGCATTTACGTATCTATAAAGAGCTAAGATACCAGTCATATAAAAATAAGACACTTGAAGAATATCACTCTTTATTATCTGTAAAAGGAAAACATTCTTCTTGGTTAAATTCTCATGTTAGAATTCTTAACCGCATGTGGAATAAGGAGCTAACGAAACTACCATGTGCAAATTGCAGATACGATAAACATGTTGAGCTTTGTCATAGAAAAGAAGTATCCTCTTATCCCAAAACAGCAAAACTAGGTACAATAAATGCTAAATCTAATAATATCCAACTATGCCGTAATTGCCATTGGGAGTTTGACAACGGATTATTAAAAATATAATCCAGCTGAGTTACGAGACCATGAATTATCTTTTGGATAGAATATTTTTAGCTTTAGATACTCTTAAGCCATCTTGCTGGTTATCAAAAAATCTAAACTGCTTAATAAAGTCAATGCATGGAATAGCAGACCTATCTCCATTACTTAGAGTATATCCTATCAGCTTAGTATTTGAGTTTGCTAAAGTAGAGCCGCCACCAGTCCCATATATTTTAGCCTTTAGTCCCGTGGCTATATGTATAAACTCTTTTGGATAGTCTAAATAATTTGTTTTTAAGAACTTGTCCAGCTCTATCAGCGTCATATTTAGCCTATAAATCCTATCGGAGACTTGTGTATTTTATAGCCCAAAGCTTTTTTTAATTTTTGCGCATTCTCAAACTCTTCTATCGCTTTGGTGTAGTGAGCTGGTAATAGATGACTTTGATTCATAGCATATCTTTTGTTGAAGTCTTGAATAGCGTGTTCTTCAGCAATCATTTCTGCTATGTCTTTATCTATCTGGTCAACTTCTGTAGGGACGTCTGTATCTTTATCTATATGTGTAGTCCTACCACTACCCACATGCATACTAGGCGTATGATTAGTCGGAGTAGAATCTTCTTCATACGGAGGAACAGAGTCATACTTGGCTTTATTTGCCTTGTATTCTCCATAATGAGCTAGGCTGCAGAAGTCTCCGCCACCCGTATACTCATCGCAAACCTTGCACAAAGAATGTGATTGAAAGCCCATTAGTCACCATTGATATAAAGTATTTGATTCAATATGATGTCAGCTAACGAATCATCATTGTTCTTTAATGCGTCCATATATTGCTCTATTAGTGCGTTCATTTCCCGTCCATTAAGTCTCTCGCAACTATCTTAGCCGCAAGCAATAGTCCGTTCATTTTATTTATTACGTCTTTTTGTGACTCTATAGTTGCCGCTTGGTTTTCTATTAGTGCGTTTTTTGCACACTCTAAGCATGTTTTTTCTTCAGGTTCTTTTTTGCCATCCCAATCATCTATCGGGATAACTAGGATGTAAGGCAATTTGCATATATCGCAATCGCCTTCAAGAAGAACATTCCCGTCCTCTACTGTAACGCCATCGAGTTTGGGCATTATTAACCCAGATTCAAATTGCGTTCTTCGTTTTCAGTATAGGTCAAGATAGTGAAGTCAGGCTCTTTGTCCTGAAAGTATTTCTTAGCGCGCTCAGCAAAGACTTCGAGAGACTCCTTAACGTGCTCCTTGCACACGACAATCTTCTTACGAGTCCTGCCGTATGCGATATGAAGCCCAAGCTCCTTATCGAATACGTCGCCCTTATTCACATTGACGACAGAATAGCCAAGGCGAAGCTTGTTATCGTCAACAATGTCAGCGACCATAACGCCAATCTTCTCATTCCCTTGCCGAAGATACGCAAGGAAGTTAGGAACATTCGGGGTAATCGTGTTCTTCATTTTATCTCCTTTTAGATAATAGTTGTTTTGCTGTGGAGGCAGTTATGTTACAATTCACTTTTGCTCTTATTACTTTTATAATACAATTTTTTCTAACATTCCAGAACCTTCCATCATATGGAGTATCTGCTGGAACAGGCACATCTGGAGCATTATGACCCCTACCTGTTCCAACATCTATTACTATATATCTACCTTGGGCGGCTAGAACGAACATTCCATAGTAATTATTTTCTATGTCACATGCTTCTGGTAAATCTGCTTTTTCTCCAACTATTACTCTATCGCCAGGAAAGATTATAACAGATTCAGGAATCATACTAGCTCGCTTTAAAGTTATACATAGGCTTTATATTGACCAGTATATCAACTGTGTCGCTTATATTGTCTATGATTTCCTGTATTGGTTTATAAACCATAGGCGCCTCATCTATAGTGTCAAGACTTACTGAAGTAGTATAAATGTCCTTCATTGTATCTTGATACTCTTCGAAATTAAGCACCTCTTTAGCTTTGGTTCGACTCATCAATCGTCCAGCGCCATGAGGAGCAGAATAATTCCAGTCTTCGTTTCCTTTTCCTATACAAATTAGAGACCCATCCCTCATGTTGATAGGTATGAGAAGCTTCTCGTTTTTGTATGCAGATACAGAACCTTTGCGAAGGATTCCATTTTCTGTATCTATATAGTTGTGAATAGTTGTAAAGAAGTCAACCATAGTAAGTCGCATTCCAACTAAGATTTTCTTCATCATCTCTTTGCGATTCTCGGTAGCGTATCGCTGGATGATTTTCATATCGTGAAGATAGTCACTGTAGTTTTGACCTTCAAGATATTCAAGATTCTTGGTTATTGGCTCTAGCTTGGCAGAAGCAATCAGCTCCTCTATTTTTTCAGGAGTCCCATTAGTCTTGCAGTCCTCTATAATTTTATTCCTTATAGAGTCGTTTTTCTCTTTCATGGAAGAAGCGGCAAGACGCTGATAGTATTCAGCAGCTTGTTTGCCAAGATTACGAGAACCAGAATGGATGACTAAATAGATGTTGCCATCATTATCTTTGTCTGCTTCTATGAAATGGTTTCCACCACCAAGAGTCCCAAGACTTTTCCCGGCCCTATCTATATTTATAGCTTTAAGACACCTAAGTTTATCTAACCCCAAAGCATCCACAGCAGGATTTTTACCCTGATGTATATTGAATCCAGAGGGAACCTGGCTACGAATCACCTTATCAAGGCGCTCAAGGTCAATTTCTTTTTCCTTGATTTGAACAGTATACATACCGCAGCCGATATCTACGCCCACTAAATTCGAAACAACCTTGTCTTTTAACGTCATTGTTGTGCCCACGCAACAGCCGTTTCCCCAATGTACGTCCGGCATAATTCTTAGTTTCTGTCCCTCCATAAAGGGCTGGTCACACAATATAGATATTTGCTCCAATGCACTTTCTTCCACATTGTCTGTAAATATCTTAGCAGACGTATATTTACCTTTAATTTCTATCATTGGCGTGTATAATCCTTATATCGGGAGAATTATGGTTATTAAATGCGCTTGTGGATGCGGAACATCTTTAGAAAAGTTTGACAGATATGGAAGACCAAGAATGTTTATATCTGGGCACAACGGAAGAAAGTATGAAGACCCGTCTCAACACAAAAGAGAATGGAATCATAGGAACAGAGCTAGAAGATATAAATATAAAGTTGAATACTATAGGTTAAAGAAAAGATTTTATTTACAACACATGGGTGGCGGGTGCGTTGTGTGTAAATTAAAATACGATGGCAAAAATGCGGCGGTATTTCATTTCCATCATAATAGTGGAAAGAAAGATTTTAACATAGGAAACAATATAATAAATTTTGCCAAATCCACGATTTTGAAGGAGTTAAAGAAATGTGTTTTGGTTTGCGCCAACTGTCATGCCATGAAGCACAGCGCAGAATTTTAAAATCTAGCCTCCTCCTCCGTCACCGAGATATATTCTTTCTACCACTCCACCTCTTCCTAAAACATATATTGGCAACCCGTCTCCATCATCGCTATATGCGCCAAGCCAGCACTGTATTTCTATGTCTTTGTTTTTTAACATTTCTAGTAGAAAGCTGCGATGTCCGCTACCAGACAAATCCATCAACAGAGATGTCTCGTACGTAACAAACATAGGATTCATAAGATTTAAACAAAATTCAACACCACCCTGAATGCCATACTTACTGGCAAGATTTAAAACATATATAACAAAATTACTGTCTATTCGTTTCGGAATGCATCTCTTATTAGAAATAGACAAATGTATGTAGTTAAGAGAAACGAGATACTGATTCTTTCGTATCTTGTCAAATATGTTGTCTCTCATTTATCCTCCGTTAGTAAAAATAATAGACCGGCCTACTTTTTAAGGTAAGCCGGTCTCTTTATTGCCACTAACTATTAAAGCTTAGCGTTTTCCCTAACCTCTGCAAAGGTGTACTCCTTCTTTAGTTCTCCGTTTTCGAAGACAGTCTGAAGAAGGTCTTTCATAATAACTCCTTTTTAAGGTGAGTTTAAAAACCAGTTAATTCCTGGCTTGTTATCTATTATACACCTGTTTTGAAATACTTATACAAAACAGACGATATAGAGTAAATGCAGAACAATATAAGGCCAGTTACTGCTGCTGCAACTACCGTCATACCAACAAAGCCCATGAATAGTTCAAATCCAAACCATGCTTGGTTATTAAAATATATTGCCAGCCAGAAAAATCCAAAAATCAAGCCGACAGCTACGCTAACGCCAGAAGACAGCGTAAGAATATCTTCGTCTTCCATGTTGAATATCTTTTCTAAAAATTTATTCATTATTCCCTCTTTTTATAGACCAATCGTAAATTATATCAGGAAGTTCTATACCCAATACGACAACAAGGCCAATTGGCCACAGCAAAACTAGTATTAAGAAAATACCCTCATCAGCCCTGCTTCTTTTTATCTTTGCCATAAGGTATGTATATACTATAGCTTATGGCAAAATCCAGCTAAAATATATGCAATCAGCGATAGTATAATCATTTCTACTCCTATTAGATTGCCTTGATAGCCTCATTGATTACGTTGATTACCTTACTAAGATTCACATTAGAAGGTAACGAGCGATACTCAATCCTATTGTCGCTCTTGATTTCATAGAAACCAGGATTACGCTTAGCTGCCTTAATTTCGTCCTTAAAGGCAGCATCAAGAGCTTTAAAGATTGAAACGAAGTCAAATAAAGTGTTAACAGTCCTTATGACTTTGCCATCAGCGGTAACATTAACAGGCTTGGTAAAAGAAATATGGACACCAGCGGGACATTCGTTGCTAGAGTGCTTATGGTCTTTAAAGTTATAAAGATTCCTATAAGCAATCACGCCCTTGCTATATAGCCTGCGTGCCTCAAGCATAACATCCTTGGGAACCTTAAGAACAGGAGAGTCGTCAATATGAAGCTTTGCGTTGTGAGCAGCATGAATAATCTTATGCTCAGAAGCCTTAAGACTATAGACGGCCTCTTCAATGTTATTGAAAGGCAGACCACGGGCTTCAGCCAGATAACCACAGTCATCTTTAGGCATATCCTTAGGAACAAGGATAATCTTCCCTTCAGCGTTCTTAACGAACATTTCCTTCTCAAGTCCGATTAGCATCTATTCTCCTCTGCATGTATTCTTGTTTGTATAGTCCATAGCGTATCTGGAGAATAAGATAACAGCATTTTATAAATACCCAATATTGTTTCATTTATCCTCCATCTAGGCCCCTAATTTCTTAGGGGCTAAGACGGAAGCGCTAAGAATTACTTCCTAGCGGCAGCCACATCAAGGAACGGCATTGAGTTACCAAGCATCTGCTCCGGCAACTTACCATCCCACTTCTGAATAGCCTCACGCTGAACGCTCAAAGCCTCATACGCCACAAGCTTCTCGTTCTGAGCAAGAGCCTGAGCCCTAATCCTCATCGAGTTAGCTTCAGCAGTAGCAGCGATAACCTTCTGGCTGGCCTCTTCTCGAACCTGCACAGTATGATTCTTCGCCTCTTCAGCGTGCTGAACAGCCACAACCTTAGCCTCAACAGCTTCTTTGAAAGCAGGATTGTAGTCGATATCGTTGATTGCGAAGTCAATGACGTTGATATCCTTAGTCTTTAACTCTGCGACCAACTTGCCCTTAATCTCAGTTCGGACAGCCTCTCGACTAGCGATAAGGTCAGTAGCCTTATACTTGCCGATAACCTCTTTGAGGTGCTGATAGACCACCTGAGGAATAAGAACATTCTGGTAGTCAGCGCCCTTATCTCGGTAAAGTTCAGCAACCTTACTGGGGACAGGCTGCCAATTCAACGAGAAAGAGACATGGACAACCTGAGCGTCCTGACTGAAGCTTTCAGTCTTCTCAGACCACTTCTGTTCCTGAACGGAAAGTTCATGAATGTCAGTAGTGAACGGATTGTAGAAATAGAAGCCGCTGTCCATAGCAACAGGGTTAACCTCACCAAGTCGAACGCTAACACCCTTGTTACCAGCGTCCACAACCTGAGCACAACCAGTTCCCATCACGCCAATAAAGGCAGCGATAGCCAACATCAAAAGACTCTTCTTCATTTTTCTCCCTAAATATTTTCGAATGATACAAAAAGACGTTTCCTACCATCATCCGAAAAAATGGTAAGAGGCCATATAAAAACCCACCACAAGACAGACAGTAGGGCCTTTATCCGTTGCAACAAGCTAACCTTTGCAAAAATTAGGTAGCTTAAGTTAACAAGTAGTATTACAATTATTCCTATGAAGTATATTGGCAGAAGAACTTCGGCAAACAATAAATATCCGGCTCTCATTTTAGCTCCTTTGTTTAGGGGGTAATTTAAGATGTCTAAATTAAACATCTTAAAGAAGCCCCTAAAGGCTTCTTTTGTTTCAGAGATAGGCAGCATAATTTAAGCTGCTTCGGCCTATAACTGGCAGTTCTGAGCGCATATAGACAATAAGTCTACTCAATAAAGGCCGCTTGTGGATTTATCCAGAGCTAGCAACATTCTCATAGACCCGTTAGGCATCCATTTACTATCACGTATCCGAAGTTTACCCCAAGATTACTTTATCTTATTGACAATCAATACCCATACGCCTTAAACCAAATTGTTCGGCCACTATATCTTCCCTGTCTTTGTTATCCTTTCAGAAGGCTATTAGGGGTTAGCCCAAAAATTAACTTTCGCCAGCAATTCGCAACCAAGAGAACTTATTTCTAAGTCTCACCCGAATTAAGGCTACTTATTAACCTAATTTCTTAGATACATTGGCGTGTATTTAAGAATGATTGTTTAGGAGTCTCTATATTTTGTCTAGCCTAGGTATATATAATAAATCACCGATTTATCTTCATTGAAATCCTGTTCCGAAGTTCAGGACTTCAACTATTTTAGTCGGCAATTTATTATAATCCTAATTTTATTCACAGCCATCAACAATCTATATAGCATCCAACGTAATCAACGTAAGCCACCTAAGGTCTACGCACGGGTAGCCCCGGTTAACTATTAGTGAAAGTCAGAATTATCTTTCAGCAGATACTGAGGATTAATAGCCTTAAGAATTTTCCTACTACCGCCAAGGTAGGACCTACTCTCTATAATAGGCTTAATAACTGCACCCTCTCTAATCTTTTGTCCAGGGACAAAAATAGAGTCCCCGTCAACTATCTTTGCTATATCTAAATCTTTATACGGGCCACAATACAACTCAGGAGGAGTCTTTAGCCCAAGTTGGCTGGCTCTTCCTAAGAAGTCAAGCCTATTAAGATAAGCGTTGTCCTGCATTATGTCGAACACAACTAAGGACTTTTCTCCATTTTCTAATCCGTAGTTGTAATTCTTTTGTATCCCATCTCCGTATATCTCTCCGTAAACCACTTCTCCATGCTTGAGTATCTTATCGAGCTTCCACTTTTTAACAGCACTTGCATAAACATTGCTATCAAAAAATCCATCATACAACATTTTATGCTGTAGCTGAACATTGTGGGAGCCGAACACGAATTGAAACTCAGGAGCAAAACCAAAGAACTTCTTGACCTTTTCCCATATAGTTACAGGAACAAAAGGAACGTATCCAGCTCTAAAGTTAGTTCCATGAATCTTTTCAGTAGCTGCAACAATTTCTTCAGGCTCAAAAAGAAGCATGAAGTTCTTAATATTGGCTATGTCGGTATATTTATGGAAATGAGGATTGACTTCCTTCTTAGAGGCCAACCTTCCTTTAAACATATTCTTCTGGAAATCAGGAATGTCTGGCTCATATTTCTTGATGCCAAGCTTCTCTGTTATGTCTATGCCAGCGACTGGTTTATCTGCTGATGCGATACCAGCCATCCCAAGATTGATAATCAATCCTTGTGATATGGCGCCACGAATCTTGATAGTCTTGACGCGATGCTTATGAAGGCTAATCTTTGAGTCCGGCCCAAAGATTTTCTTCTCTAGCTCTTCAGGCAAGATAGAGTCAATAGGGATATAGACTACTATATCGCCTTTCTGAAAAAAGCCTTTTTGAACAATGCACTGCCATCCTTTAACAACAGCAAACTCAAGTTTTTCTGCGTTTGGATGAACAAGTATATCGTCAATAACCACAGTTTCAACTTTTAGTTCAGACATTTTATCTCCAGAATTTAATATCTCTACCAGCAGACCACATTACACTCTTGCACCGGGAACAGTGATTATACCCGCCATTCCAGATACCATCTTTTTCAACAGCAAGAACGTGTATCCATTTATGTCCTATAAAAGAACATAAAACTCTACCCGTCAAGGCCCAAATAAGATTCACGCAACAACACCCTTTTAGTATTGAAGGTTTCCCAATCTCCGCCTTCTATCCCAGAGAACTGAGTGACCCTATCAATTAAGTCTGGATGAATGGCATACATCCATGCATCATCTAAGGTTTCTGGCTTTTCTGTAAGAACGTCCACACAAAGCCTACGAAACAGATTTGAACTAACGCCCTCTACTTCGTCTAGAATTTCTAAAACTTCTTCTAAGCGTTCTGGTTTAATAGACAGAAGCTTTCCTTTAATCGTCATTGCGTTTAACGCTGGCTGATGATGAACAACAGCTATAGGAAAGTTTCCGTGAGCGTAGTAGAAGAGGCCATATGCTCTAACTACTGCGTTCATAACTATAGAAGTAGGAATAACGTGCTGATAAGGAATACTTGCGCCACGGGATTGTCCTGGCATAAGAGTTCCATATAAAAATATCTTATTCGTCATCCTCTTAATCCTTCTATTGACCCCATTGACCTAGGAGGAGGCTGCTGTAAGAAGAAGCCAAACATAACGGCGATACCCTTGGCAGTTGATGTGTTGCGTTCATATTTCCAACCCAAGAAATGAAGGAAGTCTATGTCGGACTTATCTATCATCTCAGTCTTTTCTATTCCTGTTAAGATAATAGATATCCTTGGAATTGATTGACCAACCGCCAAAATTCCATCTGGAGAATAACGCTCTAAAATAGTTATTCCGCGAGAGAACTTTTGAAACTCAGTCAGTTGATTCATTTCTCCACTCCACTAAATTAGCTCTTTCGCTATAGTATCCATTGGAGGTTCCATACCAGCGAATAGTTACATAGCCTTTAACTGTTGCAAATTTATAGAAAGTCCAAGTGCAACTATCGGCATATTCCCTATTGTCAACCTTGCCTTCATTGGTTGACTCTTCGGACATCAATATTGGAGAGCCAATTAAGTCTTCAAGGTTTCCAGCTATGTCTTCAATTCTAACGCTTTCGCAGCAATCCTGGGAGTGATACATCTTAAATTTACGCCCATCAGCAGTAGTGAATATAATTTCATCATCTTCTGCCGTTATAGGACTACGCTCAATATTTGTGAACGTTAAACCTATCAGGCTTTCCATATTTACACTTTTGTAATCCCAAGACATACTTCTCCTTTTTAAAAACTAGACTCTTCGTATCCTTCGAACCATTTCCAGTCCGTAAAGTCATACTTAGATACTAAGCTGAATCCAAATAAGGAAACCTTTACAGTCCACTTACCATGCTTTCTTGTTATTTTTTCGCCATTAACAGTAATAGAAGATGAACCACTTACTCCATTTGAAGATTTTCGTATTTCAAATTCCGCTATCCGATACTGCTTAAAAGGCAACTTTCTACTTCGAAAAGATGTCCTAAATATCAGCGCGGTCCAAAGCCTCGGCTTATATTCAGTAAGCGCAAATACGCTTAGTCCTAAAATATTTAGGTCTAAATTATTTTTATTGTCGCCAGTAAAGACTCTTAAAGGCCTTTTGAGGCCAAGTTTCTCTGCGTTATCTCTATTTGCTATTTCTCCACAAGCAAGCTGAGCATAAATCTTGTTAATTGCCTGAATATAAACAGGACTTGCTTTTTCTATTATATCAAAGTATCCAGAAGAGCCATTCTCAAATAGAGAAGAAGGTCCAACATAAATTTGACCTAAACGTTCTGGTGTTATATAGATTAAATTCTCTAGTATGCTGCTGTTCTTCTTTTTCTCAGATACAGATTTTAAAGAGTCCATGTTCCAAAACTTAAGGCCATCTATCGCCCTGTCAAGTTCTACAGCGCCAATAGCTATTTGTGGGTGCAGCTTTTTAATAAAGGCTACATATCTGCCACATCTAACTTTAGCCCCAACCCTTCCTGTTCTTTTTCTCATTGCTCCTCCATCTAGGCCCCTAATTTCTTAGGGGCTAAGACGGAAGCGCTAAGAATTACTTCCTAGCGGCAGCCACATTGCCTGAGGAACATTAAGCATTTATGCCTCTTTATTTATCCCACGGAAACTCATAAACTACTCTGTGTTTATCGTATTTTATGGGAAGATTTCCAGATTCTGATATATCATCTTGTAGGTGCTCTATAGCCTCTTCTAATGTATCTCCAAATCCAGTATGAAGTTGTTCACCTTCTTCGGTATTTAAGATACTAATAGCTATCCTATTATCAGCACTATACCCAATCTCTAGTTTTATATAATTTCTGTGCGCCCATTTTAAAAAACCTATCAGTTTCTTATCCTTGTTCACTTGTTCATTATCTTTGACCACTTTTTTATTACCTTTATTACAGATAGGACATCCTATCTTAGGGTCATACGCCCCAGAGCTAAAACTAGCATGACACTTCAGGCACTCTAATCCCATTATCTACTCCTGAGGTATATCTGGCAACCTATACCAGGCATCACCATTCACTAGAGGTTTTTCCCAAATCGTTCCATCATTACAAATAACAGTTGTACGATATGTACCATTCGCTATGGCAATTGGCTTACGAAGATTCTTTGCGCCAATAGAACTCATAGCAATGACGGATAGGACAAAAAGCAATATCCATTTATTCATAGCGACCCCTTTATTTATTTGGTGCTTCGAGAGGGACTCGAACCCTCACTAATTACCATTACGCTATAAAGAAATCCCACGGGTGAGATTCGAACTCACACTTTGCAAATTTTAAGTTTGCTGTCTCTGCCGTTGGACTACCGTGGGCTGCGGCTGCCATTACGCCACCGAAGCAAAAGTTGTGGCTCATTCGGGCAATTAATGGTATCTCAGCCCGTCACGTTATTTAATCCCAATACGCTGTCTACCCTTAAGTTTAATACCATTAGGCTTAAGGTGCATGGGAACCACAAGAAAGATTTATACACTTACTTTTAGGATACTTTTAAACCCCGGCAGAGAAGTGTATTTGAAGAGCCAAGGTGTTAGTTCTAGTCTTTTACTTCAGATACATCGCCATCTTCAACAGAGAAAGGAGTGTATCCTTCCTCATTGTTAAGTTTTTGCATGAGTTTCTGCTTAGCTATGGCTTGTGCAAAATTGAGCATCAAGAAGCTTTGATTATCAGGACTAATGTCGTACATAGCGCCTTTAAATCCGTCTAAAACCTTCTTTTTATCGACAAGATGAACGTCAATAGACACAACAAAGTCACACCTATACCTTTGAGGATTTTTTACATCGTCTGTTTTCACATCCACCTCTTTAGTAACTCAGATATCTATAGATGCAATATCCTTTACGTTCTCCCATATAATTCATAACCCAGTCTTTCAAGGCGTCCATATGTCCCCAACCATCAGAATCTATATGGGCCATTTTATACGTTGGGTTGACTTTTTCTCCGTTAAAGGTAATTTGACCTTTGTCGTCTATTCTAATAGGTAAGGCCATAACTATATCAATGTAGGAGCTAAAGCTTCCTTGCACAACATTGTTGCGAACAAGAAGTAATTTAGTTGGCGGAATAACTCCCATTATTCCACCCCGCTGGCTATTTGCCACATTTTGTCAACTAGGCGCATGTAATCGGCGCGTGTATAACACCCCTGCTCTGTGATTGGATTTGCGCCTAGCTTGGCAATGGCCTTCAGCCTGGTCTCGAGCGCGACATAGTCTGTGTATTCAACATATGTTCGCAGGATAGACTCGTCCCCAAATCCAGCATAACGGGATGCGTCCTCCATCTCACAGCCCATGCCACGGTCTGCGCCTGGAATCCTACGTATTACTTCAGACATATGTTCTCCCAGCTATAGCAGCCTTTAATATTTACCTCTTACTTACTAGTTTGATTATAAGTGGTAGCCCCCAAAGCGCTTCATTTGCTCACCATCAGGTATACTGATAAAAGCAAAAAATTGCAAATAGTATCACGAGAGCTGTCAATTTAGCGGCAGGGATAGAGTCTTTTTGATTCTTCATTATTTTTCCTTTGCTTGAGCTCTAGCAAAATTCTTTGCTAGTCTAATTCCGTCACCAGTAGGGACGAAACGAGCTATAGGAGAATAATCGTCATTAGAGAAATGCGGGTCAAGAATCTTACTTGCCACCAGCTTATTAAATTTATATCTGTTGTCGTAGACCAAAACTTTCTTTCCTTCGTAGTTTGTGCAATCCAAATATCTGACTACAACCACACACCACTTATTAGGGAAAGGATAGAAATTTAGAATCTTCCAACGAAACTTATTTGGATTAGGTAATGCTTGCTTGTCTTTATAGACAACGACAACCTTTGATTCTTTTGTATCGTGCCCACAAGCACTAAGTCTACCTATTGTGCTTATTCCCATATTAGCTCCTTGATGTTCTCTTCTTTAGAACCACGGAATACAAGAGGTATTCCAACTTTATAGGCTTCGTTTCTTATGGCCTCTAACTTGTGAGCCAGTTCTCTTATGCGTTCAGAATTTTTATTATATAGATATGGAAACTTCCCTTGCACGGGACCACATAGCCAAAGCTTGCAAGCTAGGGATTTTACAGTGCATCCATTCTTCCAATGAGGACAACCGCCACAGCATAATTGATTTGTAGAATTATACTTAGGGTCTATCCTATTAGCCTGGCAAGAACCACACTTAATCTTGCACGGATTATATTCCTTTAGGAGTTTATCCGCTTTTTCGTAAAGCTCATCATATTTCTCTGAGAAATACTTGATAGAGCGTTTCATAGATTTTGCCTCTGATACATAATTTACTACGCTTGTAGCGTATAATAGTTTTAGGGCCTCTGGGAATCGAACCCAGGCTGGCATAACGCCGAAAGATTAAAAGTCTTTTCCCTTCCCACTCGGACAAAGCCCCACGAGGTATTATGTATAAGAAAGATATAAAACTATGTAAGGGAAATATAAATGGATATTTATATTTTTACGATACCCTGCATCCATTGGCTAACAAAGCTGGCATAGTTTATCTACATCGGCATTTGGCCTCTATTTATATAGGTAGATGGATACATAGCAATGAACACGTCCATCATATTGATAAAAATAAGAAAAATAACGATATAGATAATTTAAAAATTATGACAAAGCAAGAGCACGCTAGAGAACATCGTTTAGTTGGAGGAACAAAGGAAAAGAAATGTCCTTTTTGCTCTTCTATCTTTTATACCAAGAAATTAAAGTTCTGTTCTAAGAAGTGTTTTATGCTTTCTAAGCACGCTAGAAAAGTTAAAGAAAGACCACCTAAGACAGAATTGCTTAAAGCCCTAGAAACTATGTCGTATTGCGCCCTAGGAAGAAAATACGGAGTTTCTGATAACGCTATTAGAAAATGGTTAAAGTAGGCTACGGAAGCATAAGGTCAATACCATTTTGGCATATTGTTGTTTTTCTTGCCACATCTTGTGCATTCTTTAAAATGAACCCAACCTTCTCCACCAAACCTAGCCATATAGAATCTATGAAATCCAAAGAAGCAGAGTATTTTCATTTTGCAAACAGCGTGTCGCCATGCTCAAGGTCGCCGTCAATATATTTGTCAACGACCTTCCAAAGCTTCTGCATGTTCTCATCAACGACCAACCCTATTAGATTGGATAGCTTCTGTTCGCCAAATTGCTTAGCCTTAGCCAGAGAATCAAATTTATGAATGCTCTCCTTGTTACTAGAGTTCTTAGTCCTCTTAATGGCGTGCTGTTTTCCGCCAAGATAAAAAGACACCTGATATTTACCAGCCCTAGGATTTTCTCTGATTATTTCGCAAGAAACGTCAAGCTCGTCTATCGTAATGTGCCAGAACAAATCATTGATGTCGCCACCAAGCTTGTCCTCAACCCACATATCCTTCTTAAGCTTAATCATTTGTTCCTCTTTGTATTTAGCGGGTATGAGAATCGAACTCATTTAAGAGGGTTATGAGCCCTCCAAGATACCTCACCTACCACCCGCACCAAATTATTTTCTAGCGTTAATCTTTGTTAAAACTATATCGCCAAGAAATTTAATTAAAACGAAGAACACATACAGCGCTAGGCTAGCTATAGCTAAAGGCAATGCGGCCATCCAAAGAATTCCAGATACGGCAGAAGCCATAGCAATTATTTCTTTGTCTGCCCTGTCGCCATCGACTAAGTTCATGAATATATATAATCCAATGGCCGTTGAGCATGCGCCAAAGAAATAAATGATAAAGTTCATCTTGTCTCCATATTTTAATAACAAGCTAGGGCAAAGCTAGTGGAAGAGTTTTAATTGCTGATTGCTGATTGCTTAGCTTTAAGAGAAAGAGTTCAGAGTTCTATAGTGCAAGCACTATTTCTTTATCTTAATCTAGATAATGCATAAGTGTAGCCCGAAGGCTACGCCAGCAATGCCCTAGCTGTTATCTACAACCAACTATTCGGGTATCTCTACCTTGGTAGTATGGTTGAAGGCCGCGATGTCGTCCTGAAGCTTGTTGATTTCGTCTTCAAAGCCTTTGACCAGCTTCTCAACGTCTGCATCAGTCAAGAAAGCCTTGTAGACAGTAGGCTTAATTTCAACCTGAGCATAGCGAGCAAGTTGAGACTCTTCGCCTTCCTTAGTGTTTAGGCCACGAAGGCTAGAGATAGTGCTCTTCATCTCGGCAATGGCGTAAATCTTGCCGTAAATGTTGACGTTTGCCTTGGCGATTGCAGTCTTAATGACCTGCAATTTTTGACTAGTGGCGAGATACTTGTCAAAAGTATCCTTAACATCGAAGTTGACCTTAGCGCCTTCTCGCACAGAGTTATAGCGAGAGACGATTGAAAGAAGCCTGCTGAGTTCGCCAGCAGTTCGGTTTTTAATGTTCAAGGCTTTAGCCAGAGTAACTTCCATTATTTCTCCTTGAGAGAATGGGTAATTTCTTTGTATTCTATTGTTACATGCGCCTTAACACTGTATGTCTTTTTGCCTTTTATGACATACTCTACTTGCCATCCAGACCCATCAGGGTCTGCAAACTCTTCTTTTAGTGCTTTCTCTAAATGCTTTTCTGTCGTAAAGGTATTGAGGCAAATTTCCCTCTCTCCACTTACGTTGACTATAATAAAAGGAGCGTATATCTTTGCAAGTTCTCGCCCATCTTCTTCTATATAGTCTTTAAAGCTGTCAGGAAGATTGAGTTCCTCTAGTCGTGGGTCTCTCTTTTCTTTTATCTCTTCTACTTTTAACTTGCTGGCATAAAATCTAGCCGCTTCTTCTTTTGAGGAAGCTCGTATATCTTCTCCCTTTATCCTGAAGATTGCCATGTTCCCCCTAGTGAGAAGTAATTACGTGCATAGAAAGGAGCCAGAATGTCGCTTCGCTATAGTTCTTATTAAAGACTGCAATCACTCCCCAAAAAGCGCAGCCCAAAAGTAAAACTACTCGTATGATAGACATATCTTCTCCTTAGTATGCGTCGTGAACAGAACCCATGCCTGTATACTCACTAGGCAGGACTTTCTTTTGCTTCTTCTTAAATTTAGGAAGAGCAGAATAGAAGCCAGGAATTCCCCATAACAGAACTACTATTCCAGCGGCAATTAGCGCGCCATAGATAGGCAGGATTATGGTCATTAGTTGAACCATGCGACAATGCGCCCAAAGAAATTCTTAGGCTGCTCAATAGTGCGAACCTTTCTTAAGATAGTTCTGAACTTCGGCATGAAACAACTCTTTTTCAATATCCTTGCTTTTCTTTGCGCTCATTGCCTCTCCTTGTGAGGTATTTAATCCAGATTGAGATTAAATCTATAAGTAGGAATACAGGCCAGAAAAATACCATTACAACGTATGCAAAAACCATCAATACCATATCCTCACTATCGTTCATGTCGATAGTTTTAGGAGGATTCTTGTATGTAGTATAGCTGACCGAAACAAACCCGGTCAAAAGATATAGAATTAAATAAGCCATGTATGTCTCCTAGCGAGTGCCAAAGCCCCAAGTCTTGCCACACTTGCGACAAATACCGGTATCGCTACTCTTTCCTTTATCAAATATTACATCATAGTTCTGGTTTATAGCAACATATTCACCCTTTTTCATGATGTATTTTTTAAACGTATACTTACCATGTTTATTTTCGCGCATGGTATAGCGTTTGACCCAATCGTGGGGCGTCATACCATAACAGTTGTCCATGTTCAAATACCACCAAGTATTTGAATTCCAATATAGATACCATGGCCTATCTTTCACAGTAATAGTAACATTACCAGTAGGCCAATTATGTTTCGGCCAAAAACCAAACCTCAGCCCAAACATAAAAATGATTATGCCAATCAATGCAATTGTTATCATCAATTCTCCATAAAAACAGATAACCAGGCAATTATTCCTAAAACCACGACCCATAGGATAACAGCGATAAATAGCGTCATTAGCTCTCCTTTAATATAATAATGGACCCAACAGGACTTGAACCTGTAACCTGACAAAGTGACTTAACTCCACTATATAGGTAGGAGGAATTATGAAGACCTGCATAACCTGTAACAAAGTTTTAATTGGGCGCCAAAAAATGTATTGCTCTAGGAAATGCCATAATAGCAATGGCAACTTTTTACATCAAAGTTACGAGATGCAAAAAGAAAAAGGCATGAAAAGAAAGGCTAAATTGGTCCAATTAGCTGGCGGTTGTTGTTCTATGTGTGGCTATAAGAAAAATTACGCTGGACTAATATTTCACCACAAGAACCCAGAAGATAAAGACTTTGGGTTAGATTCTAGAAAATGTGCAAATTCTAGTTTAGAAAAATTGCTAAAAGAACTAGAAAAATGCATTTTACTATGCCATAATTGTCATATGGAGACTCATCATCCTGATTTAGACATATAATGGACCCACCCAGACTTGAACTGGGAACCGACGAGTTATGAGCTCGTTGCTCTAACCAATTGAGCTATAGGTCCGTTATATATCTAAATCTAACCAATTGAGCTATAGGTCCACAATATACTCAACTAAATATAATAGCCAAGAATAGAGCTATAGCCATGACTGATATCCATGCCGCTGTTTCAAACATGGGCTTTGTGACTGTGTCAATCCTATGAAGCTCTACATCGCCTTCTACGTCGTTCATGATGTTATCTAATTCTTGCTGAGACAACATATCTTTAATCGTCAGGTTATCCATTTTGGCTCCTATTGCGAATTTTGTTAGCCAGTAGTTTATGAATACCGGGATTGACTTTTAGGATATGTGGCATCATTTCGTGCCTGATGTAGTTACGCATCCTTGAAGTGTCGTTGTTAGAAAGGTCTTCAATATAGACTACCTTCTTTTTCTCTGCCCAATTTTCTAACTCTTCTTTTCTAGTTAGAAGAAATGGACGAGTAACAAGGCCATTATAGTGCTCAATTAGCTTAGGTTGTCCATGCAAAGAAGAGAACACCCATGTTTCAACTACGTCATCTAGGTGATGAACTGTGACAATTGTAGGAATCTCTCCTAGATATTGCGATATATGAGCGTATCTAATGCCTGCAAAGAAAGCACTTCTTTCGTTTCTCCAATATTCTTCTAGAGATTGACCTTTTTCAATCTTCCCTTTTACATTGCCAACAATTAAAGTCTTCGGCATAAATAAGCGCACAATCTCTTCAGCGTGCTCAGAGTCTTTAGTTCCATGATTAAAGAAGATTGGTGTAACTTCGTGATTATTCTTTAGAAAGTTATATGCAGCCATGCTATCTACGCCACCAGACACAGCGAGATAGATTTTTCTAGGCAACTTTCCAAGAAGTTTAATCATCACCAGTCCGAATCATCAATGGCTATTTGTTTTTTGGTCGATTCTTTCTCTTTCTACGCCAGCTTTATAAGCTATAGACATTGCGTAGGCTAATTGTTCTGCAGAGAAACGAGAATCCCTAGCTGTTTCAGTAGTTATTCCAGGACCAGATATGTGCCACATCTCTGTATCGTTACGATACTCTATTGAATATGGCTCAGTATTAAGTCTCATGTGAGCACCAATTGGTCTCTGGTATATTCAAATCCATAACGCTTCCATGCGTCATGAATTTGATAATGCTTTGGGAATGCAATAGAAAGAGCAACTAGGTTATCCTTGTCTGCTTTCCTCATAAGCCTAAAAACCATAGCGTCAAAGCCATCTAGGTTATACGGTTGGTTAAAAGACTTATCGAACTCGTCCTTCAGAGACATAGTATCTCCTTGTTAGATTAGCAAATCGTATCTGTGCTCTTTTCCAGGCTGTGCTAGCAGCCACTCTCTTAAGGCCAACATTTTCTCCAGCCTTTTTTATCTTTTTGCCTTCTACAACAACGTCTGTTATTATAGAACGATGTTCTTTAGACATTTTAGATAGACATTTTAGATAGAGCATCTTGGACAAATTCGCATCTTTCTTTTGCAATAAGGCTTTCTAGTGGCTCCTGGTTTTCAGAAGCAAGAATCCTTCCTACTGCTGGATTTGCATCAAGGGAGGTCAATAGCGCCTTTCTCTTTATTCTATTCTCTTTTGTTTTCCTATTTGCCATGTAGTTGTTACAGCAGGAATACATGAACGTTGTTACCTTGGCTCCATTGTCTGCTCTATATTCGTTTATAGCTTCATAGAAGTATGCCCAAAAATCTGCTACAAATTCTTCTGCATTATGCTGTCTGCTATATCCAAAATATTTATAGAAGAAAGGAAATGCGTATTTATAGTGCTTGGTATATACTTCTTCAAATAGCTTATCTTTATCCACTAGAGGTGTCTCCTAACTACCCTCATAAACTAGCAATGCTATAGCCAGAATTATGATTAAATTACTGAAATGCATGGACACCTCTTTTATTTTGACCTAGACAGGACTTGAACCTGTAAACCTTGCGGATAGGAACCGCCTGCGCTATCCATTGCGCCACTAGGCCATATCTTTATTTCTATTGTATTTCTGCCTGCATATACCAGTCAGGAGCAGATTCGGAAGTATTCTTAGAATTATACTCTTTGCAGAACGCTTCGGCATCCTCGCGCGTTTTAAACTCTTTGACCTCGTCAATCTTGTTTCCCCAACCACGCTCATATTCCATAATGAAAACCTTTGTCATTGTATCTCCTTTTATTTCTATTGTAGAGACAGCATTCAGTTTACTCCCTCTGTGTTCCTCCCTAATGCTTGGGCACGCAGAGTCTAGGTGACTTCTAAGGATAATGAGTCCAAATATTCACCACGATAGCTGTGTCTCTACGATAGAAATAAATTCTATCGTTAGTTAAACTGCCTTACTCTCCTTAAGGATTTCAGACAGATATAGGACGGTGGATTTAACCACTACTAACCACTACGTCTTGATTCACGGCGCGCGCTCGATTCTCAAGATTTTTGGTCGTTTCGTCGCCTATATAGTTCGGCAAATAGCTCTTGTTGCATTAGACTTTCGGACTATCTGTTGCCAGCTTGCGTGCAACACTTGGTGGCAATCTCGATTAGTCACTATTTTCCGAATTTTACATTACCACGAAATCGAGAGAGCCGACTTCTTGGTATCGACCGTGTAGCCCTGCTCTCGCAGATAGGCAACCATGCCATCTCGGGTAATCTGGCTCATCTTGCCAAGAGGGAAGCAGGCGCGGAACTTGCCGCCATCAGCACGCTCCTTGACCAGCTTGAGACAGCGATTGACGGTGCTGTTCTCGTTGTCGATGTCCATGACCTGCTTCTCAAAAGCAGCTTCAGCCAAAGCGTGAGCAGACTTTGCGTTGATGTTGAGCATTGTTCTCCTACTTGATAAATGCCTCTATTAGAGGACGTGCTTCTTTAAAGGCAAAGATAGGAATGGGATTAAAACCATCCCAAGCCCTAAGCTTATAAGTATTGCCTTTTTTATACTTATAAACCTGAACATGAGGGATTTGAATATTGTGCTTTTTATCAATCAAAGGCCCCTCATAGACCCTTTCTTCTACAGCTTTTCGGCAAGAACAAGTCCTGTAATTTATTGTAGTGTGTCCATTTTCATGCAATAGCGCAGAAAACTCTTGTATATTATAGCTCTGACCTGTTCCGTTACTGACCAACAATGATGTTGATTTAGTTGCAACAGCACACTTGTTTACCATAGTATCATGCGCTATTTTTGCATTGGAATGGAAGCTTGGCAACCAATTAGGTTTTAGGCTAGCTACAGTCATCTTCGCCACGCTCTTCATCGTCACACCTATCCATCATCTCTTTGAACTCAGCTTCAAGAGCAGCTTCCTCTTCGAGCTGTTCAACAACAACTTCTTCCACGGCGTCATCCAAAATTTCCCTCTGCTTTCCTCTGTTGTAAGGAGGTTTGCTAGGACGAACCCTAGTAGAAGGGTCCATTCCCCAGCTACGGCGGTGAGACTTGTTCTGGTCGTCGGTAGGCATTGATTTTCCTGGATAAAAAGAGAATTGCGGTCTATTCGAATTTCGAATTTCTTTGGGAAATTTTCTATATCGGCAGGGGGCTGACGGCTCTTTATTGACGCTTTTGTAAAAATAAAACAATTAAAAAAGATGAGGAGCCACCACCTAAGGCGACTCCTCATCTAATTCAAGTGCTCCTAGGTATTAGCCCAGGATGAGCTTGATTGCGGCCAGATTGTCTTCCATCCGGGCCTTGGTGTTCTCCAACTGGCTGCGGTTCAGACGCAGGAACCCAGCGCCGACAACGCTAGCGTTCTCGTTCACCAGGTAGAGGTTGGCCTTGC
>ERZ869929.22-NODE-22-length-108046-cov-29.247002_pt1 | contig 108046 bp, 119 predicted proteins | sample MGYA00579312_ERZ869929 | MGnify/ENA primary metagenome ERZ869929 (study PRJEB32216, sample SAMN09231818) | wastewater metagenome | place: USA: Maryland | collected 2016-08-09 | study: EMG produced TPA metagenomics assembly of the PRJNA472060 data set (Reclaimed... | reverse complement strand
CTGAAAAATATGAAATATGGAATGAAAGACTTGGTAAACATGAAGAATTAACCCAACCCCACATAATGTTGTTGGGAAGTATTCTTAACGAGGCTAACGAACACACAACAGTTTTGGGTGCAGGCTTTGTCTCTGAAAATTCTAGTTGTCTCAAACAACCCAGATTTTTGTCCGTGAGAGGTAAATACACATTGAACCGAGTAAGGGCTCTTTATGGGGAGGTCGGAGATATTTTTCTAGGAGATCCTGCTTTATCTTTACCAAAGATCTTTAAACCAAAAGCGGAAAAAAAATACAGGATTGGAATTATACCTCATTTAATTGACGAGGATTTTGTTAGAAAAGAATTTAACGGGTATAAAATTATTTCTCTTAGAATAAATGCAGATTCTAATCAGGAGATTGAAAGAATAATCACAGAAATTAATGAATGTGATGTTACAATTTCTTCAAGTCTACACGGTTTAATAGTTTCTCATGTGTATGGAATCCCTTCTCTTTGGGTTGAATTTTCCGATAGAGTTATAGGGAATGGATTTAAGTTTAGAGATTACTTTTCCAATCACATTAAAAATCCTGGAGAATATTTTAATTTCGATCCTGTAAATCTTAAAAATGGTGGAAGAGCATTTTCGACTAATTCATTGATAGATATGGCAAAACGAGCAAATCTTGAAATAAGGTGGGATGAAATAGAAGAAAATTATAATTTCTACGGTAATTTATTTAAAAAATGAGCACCAAATTAGATCTAAAAAGTGTAACACTCTTTTGTTTCGACGGGAGAAATGAAGTACCGGAAAGAACTTCTTTATACCAAACCATATTCGGGTATATGTTAGATAGCGTAGAATTTGCTGATGTCAAATTTTTCTCTACCTTCGATTTTAAATTTCCCGGTGTTAAAGTTATAAACACAAGGCCAGTAAGTATAGGGTATTATTCAGAATTTTGTATCAAAAGACTAAACCAGTACATAGAAAGTGATTACTGTCTAATTTTTCAAGATGATGGATTTATTATTAATCCACATTTATGGGAAAAAGAATTCTTGGAATATGATTACATAGGAGCTCCCTGGCCACTTTATATTGGGTGGCCTAGAGAAGGATACCAGGTGGGGAACGGTGGATTTTCACTAAGGAGTAAAAAATTTTTAGAAGCATCCTCTCAGCTCGAGGCCACGATGTCAAATGAGGATACATACATTTTAAATCAAAACCGGGATCACCTCAACTCTTGTGGGATTAAAATAGCACCGGTCGGGGTTGCAAGAAAATTTGCCATAGAATTTGAATTGGACAAAGAACATACACTTTCTTCCTGTTTTGGCTTTCACTCAAAAAGATTATTAAATGAAGCTATAGCATATATAAATAAAAAATAATTTTATGTCAAAGGGAGTTTATAAAATTACCGAGGATTTCGAAAAGGCTTTGTCAGATTATACTGGTGCACCTTATGTAATCACTGTCGATAATGCAAGTAATGCACTTTTTTTAGCATTAAAGTACGAAAAAATTGAGGGTAAGGAAATAACAATACCCTCTAGAACATATCCTTCTGTTCCTTGTGAAATAATACACGCAGGGGGAAGGGTTAATTTTTCACCGGTGTCTGGAAAAACAATAAAAGGAGCCTATAGGTTAGAACCAACTAACGTTTGGGATTCTGCATTAAGATTTACTAATGATATGTATATTACAGGATCACATATGTGCATTTCTTTTACTGGTCCTTACAAGCATTTTAAATTAAGTAAGGGCGGAGCTATACTTACTGATAACGAAGACGCATATTTTTGGTTTAAAAGAGCAAGATATTCGGGAAGAAGGGAGTGCTCATATCACGAGGATCATTTTGATATGTTGGGATGGAACTTTTATATGATGCCAGAATTATCAGCCAGGGGACTATTAATGATTAATCAATTTTATAAAGATGGAAAACCTATTTCTAATAAAGATTTAGAACTTCCGTATCCAGATCTTTCTCAATTTGAGATTTACACAAAAGCTAATAGATGATAGCTGGTATAATGCAGCCATATTTTTTCCCGTATATTGGATATTTTCAATTAATTCATTCTGTGGACTTTTATGTGAATTTAGATCATGTTTCTTTCATGAAGAGAAGTTATATGATAAGAAATACCATACGAAACGGGACACATATTAATTTGCAGGTTAACGGAGGAAGTCAAAATAGATCTTGTAAAGAGGTAACAGTAAACTTCGAAAATAAGTGGATAGAAAAAACATCCAAGACTTTGATTTTTCTTTACAAAAAAGAAAAAAACTTCCAAGAAATAATGGAAACCATAATCCATAAAAATTTCCAAAAGAAAGAGATTAGCGTTTCTGATTTCAACCTTGGTATTATAAAAGATATTTGTAATTATTTAGAACTAAAGACTAATTTTATAGATACAAGCGAAGGCTTAACTTTTCAAAAAAAAGCTGATGGATTGATCGAAATCTGTAAAAAAATCAACTGTATAAATTATGTGAATGCGATAGGAGGAACTAAATTATATGACAAGAAATATTTTTTAGAAAATGGGGTTAATCTTAAATTCTGTAAGATGGATGAAGATATAAATTTAGACAACCCGTTCATCTCAATATTAGATTTACTGTTTGCTTACCCAAAAGAACACATCCGGCAAGAAATCATAAAATATCATTTAATATGAACCACAAAGGTAATTTTGAATACATTAAATTTGAAAATCTTAGATCCCCATATTCAAATTCTATAAAAAACTTAGAATTAATGAATTTTGAATTTAAAGAGATCGTAGAGGATTTTCCCAGATTTACTGGACACATGAGTATAGGAAGATACCTTACCCTATACGAGCTTTATAAAAAAACGGAGGGTATAGCGGGACATATAGCAGAAGTAGGAACATTTAAGGGAACTTCCCTTTTATGGTTCGCAAAACTTTTACAAATATTTGAACCAAATTCACTCACACAGGTTCACGGCTTTGATTGGTTCAAGGGAACGGGGAAAGATTCTATAGATTTAAAAATAGAAGAGGGATCTTATTCTTATAATTATGAGGAACTACTTAAAGTGATAGAATTTCAGAATTTACAAAATATGTGTTTCGTTCATAAATTGGACGTGGTCAAAGAGCTAAAGGAATTTTTCGAAAGAAATCCGCACTTCTATTTTAAACTTGTTTTTTTAGATGCAGGTTTTTATGACGTCGTTAAAAACTCTCTTATAGAATTATGGCCTAGGCTCAATAAGGGGGGTATTTTAATTTTAGACCAATTTGGACACGAGCTATCTCCTGGTGAGGCTATTGCAGTTAAAGAGATTTTACCAGGGGCTAAAATACAAACCCTGAATAATTCTTGGATGCCTATGGCTTATATTATAAAAGAATAAGATGAAAAAAGTTATAATTTTTGGAATATTAGACACAGCAGAACTTGCTCATTATTATTTAACTAATGATTCTCCTTATGAGATCGAGGCATTTACTCTGAGCCAAAATTATTTAGAAAAGAATCACTACAGTCCAAGGGGAGCTTCCCGCGAATATCCAGTAGTGCCTTTTGAGGATTTAGAAAAAATATATCCACCTGGTGATTTTTCCCTTTTTGTCCCTATGACAGGGATTAAGATGAACACAATTAGAGAAAAAATTTATTTAGAAGGAAAGAAAAAAGGGTATGATTACATTTCCTATGTTTCATCAAAAGCTACAGTTTTTAATAATCAAATAGGAGAAAATTGTTTTATATTAGAAGATAACACAATTCAACCATTTACAACAATAGGAAATAATGTTGTCCTTTGGAGTGGAAACCACATAGGACATCATGGAAAAATTGAGGATCATGTTTTTTTCACCTCACATGTTGTTATGTCCGGACATTGTCTTATAAAACAAAGAGCTTGGGTGGGTGTAAACTCTACCATTAGAGACTTTACCACGATAGGAGAAGGGTGTTTAATAGCGATGGGTTCTTTGATAACAAAAAACACAGAAGACGGATCCTTTTATATGGGTTCACCAGCAAAGAAACAGGAAAAACTAGCAATAGAAGTTTATTAAAATTTATGAAGGATATTTGGGTAAAAAAAAGAAACATATTTTCTGAACATCATGCACAAGTCCCCGTTGTAGACATTTATCCAAACGGATATAAAATTTATTATTCTACGAGAGATAAATCAGGTAGAAGCATACCTATGTCTGTGTTTTTTTCTAAAGATTTTTCTCAGTACAGCTCACCCATTAAGTTAGATCTAAAACTAGGGACACCGGGATCTTTTGATTGGTCTGGAGTAATGCCTACTGACGTTATCACTCTAGGCGATGGTACAAAATATCTTTATTACATAGGTTGGTCTAGAAGATTAGATGTTCCGTATCATAATAATCTCGGATTAGCTATAAGCGAAGATTACGGTTCCACGTGGAGAAAGTTTTCTAACGGACCTGTTTTTCACACATCCTATAAAGAACCCGGGTACATTGGAACCGTTGAAATAATGATCGAGGACGGGATTTGGAAAATGTGGTATCTTTCCTGTAGAGAATGGATTGAATATCAAGGCATCATGGAACCTATTTATGATATTAAATTTGCATATTCTAAAAATGGGATAGACTGGGAACCTACGGACAAAACGTGCATTTCTCTGTGTGATCAAGAAGGTGGAATATCAGCAGCAAGAGTGGTCAAAAAAGAAAATGGAGAATATAAGATGTGGTTTTCTATAAGGGATAAAATTGATTACCGGACTAATCCCGAAAAATCATATAGAATAGAATCTGCAACATCGTTAGACGGATTGGAATGGAAAAGAACTGGTATAGAAATACAAAGATCTGAAGGAGATGGGTGGGATAGCACTATGGTAGCCTATCCATATATAATTGAAGAGACCGACAAAAAAATAATGTTTTATAATGGAAATGGATTTGGAAAAAGTGGAATTGGATACGCAGTATCTAAAAACCAATTTTGAAGCTCAAGGGATTGTTTTAATCAGAGATTTTTTCTCTAAAGAAAAGATTGAAGGGTTGAGAAAAGATGCAGAAAGAGTCTTTGAAAGGCAATTTACAAATTATAATTATTCTGGAGATTTTAGGCAAAACATCCAAAAATTATTTGAAGAGGACTTCGAAACGTTTGTAAATTGTGGAAAAACAATCCAGCAGGGATTATGGAGTCTTTATGAATTGGCAGTGGACCAGAAAATAAAAAAAATCTTATCTAAATTAGGATTAGAAACACCAAATCTTTGTACAAGACCAGTTCTTTTTTTTAACAATAAAAGATTAGCTAAAGATTCAGTGTACTACAAAACCCCCCCACATCAAGATTGGTCTTCTATGCAATCTTCTGACAACTCTGTCGTAATTTGGGTCCCTTTGATCGACGTAAATGTTCAAAACGGATCAGTTATTTTTTACCCTAAAACACATCTTCTGGGACCTCTTGGATATGAAAGAATAGGGGGATTTGCTAAAGTAAATATTCCGGAAGGGTATATGAATCCCATCCAACCAGAGATGAATATTGGTGACATCGCTATTTTTTCAACACTATTAATCCACGAATCTGGTGAAATAGAAGATGATTCTATAAGGTGGTCATGCCACTTTAGATACACCGATCTAGATAGTCAAGATTTTATTTCTAGAGGATTTCCCAATCCCTACGAATATAAACCAACCTACAAATAACATGGAAAAAATAAAAATTCAATTCGGATGTGGAAATCACAAATTAAATAATTGGGTTAATTTAGACCTTCCCGAATGTGATGTGACCCTGCCTCTTAAATTTCAAGACCAAAGCGTAGATTTTGTTTTTCATGAGCATTTAATCGAACATTTAGACGAAGTTGATGGCTTTAATTTTATGAATGAATGTTATAGAATTCTTAAGCAGGGAGGAGTGATGAGGGTTTCTTGTCCTTCTATCGACGGATTTATAAAAGCTTATCAAAATTGGGAAGGCCTGAGCGAAGAATACAAAAAAGAACACGGAAATAAATCTTCTTTTTTTAATAATGCAACACTGAGGGAAAGTGCAAATTATATAGGTAAAAAAATCGAACCATCCGGAAAAATTTCCCAAATAAGTAACAGTGACGGATGGCACAAATTTCTTTATAGTGAATCTGACATTTCAGAAAAACTTACAACTATTGGGTTTAAAAAAATTGTTTTTTGTCAAAAACATCAGAGCGAGCACCAAGATCTCGTTAAATTAGAAAGAAGATTTGGGTGGGGAATTTTTTCTAATTTCCCTGAGTATATAGATTTAACAGTAGAAGCACAAAAATAATCATCTTGTTCATAGAACCAAACATATCAATAACCGAAACAGTTGATTTAATAAAAGAAAAAATCAAAAGTAAGACCCCTTTCGCATTAACAAGATTTGGTGACGGAGAGATAAGGATGATCAGAAAGGAAAAGTGGAACGATGAGGCATATCAAAGAATATGTAATCTTTGGAATTATAATTATCCCTCTGAAGTAAATCAGGCCTGGTCTGATATTTCAAATCTACTTTTAAATACCTTATTTAATTCGGACGTTGTTGGATTCTTGGATAAAAATACCCCATATCTTCCCCACGGAATTTATGATCCATACAGGTGGTCAATTTCTAATAACTTTATGAAAGAAAACGGGATAGACCCTAATTCTCTTATGGTGTGTGACCACCAAATTTCTAGAAGTAAAGAACTTGGAAATTTGTATTCTTTTAAAAAAATCTTAGATGGTAATGATCTTCATATAATAAGTCCTAACAAATCTGTTCTTTCTAAAAAAAATCTAAGCTCAATTCTAGAGTGTAATGTAGAAATAACCCTACACGAAAACTCAAAAAAATTGGTCAACAGAAACGACCATTTCAGAAAGTTTGATAAAATTAAAGAAAATGTAGTTGTTTTTGGTACGGCATTAGAAAAAGATTATGGAATATATCTCCGGGACCATTTTGGTAAAATAGCAATAGATCTGGGCTCTACGTTAGATGCCTGGGGAGGTCTCATAACAAGAGAATGGTTCAATAATATACAAAAACACCTAATATTATAAATAAATTAAAATTATGAGGTTTGGAATAGTTATAACAACATATCAAAGAAAAGACGGGAAAACACCAGAGCTGCTGAAAAGAGCTCTAGATTCAATTTTTAATCAAACTCATAAGGATTTTAAAGTTTTTGTAATCGGGGACAAATACGAAGATTCGGGCGAGTTTGAAAACATAGTCAGACCCTATGGAAAAGAAAAATTGTATTCTGAAAATCTCCCTTTTGCCGCAGAAAGAGACAAATACACGGATCCAAAAATAATATGGAATTATGGGGGATGTTATGCAAACAATTATGGGATAGAAAAAAGTATATCAGAGGGATATCCTTTTGTGTGTCATCTAGACCACGACGATTGGTGGTATGAAAACCATCTGGAGGAAATTAATAAATGTGTTGAAATTAACCAGGCATCTTTTGTTTATACTTCTGCAACATACGGTTCTTCCCATAACTATCTTCCCAAATTAGGAGGGAACAAATACAATTCTTCTATTCCTGAGCCTGGTAAATTAATACATTCATCCACTGCAATGGATTTTTCGAAGATTAATTTAAGACACGAGAACGTGTACGAAAGAGACGGTGCAATTGGACATGCAGGGGATGGAGATTTTTGGAGAAGAGTAGGAAAATTTATCGTTGAAAACAATCTTAAATCTTTCCATATTAATCTTATGACGTGCAGACATGATGAGGAAGGATACATTAAACAAGTTTAATTTATGTTTAAGATAACAAAAAAATCACTAGACCTAAACAAGGAGATTTCAGAAAAGATGGAAGGAAAAACTTTCCATTTTCATACACATATACTTTATGATATAAGAACTTCTATCGGAAAGACGTCCGTAGTAAAATATCTCGAAATAGGAGCATATGCTGGTGGATCAGCAAGTTTAATGTGTTCTCATCCATATCAAACAAATTGTTTTTCTGTAGACCTTTCTTATCCGATAGACCAAGTAGTTGTAGAAAGGAATGTAAACAAATTCAAAAGGGAAAACAATTCTTTTGAGTACATAAAGGGAAACTCTCAATCTGCTGACATCGTAAATTTTGTCAAAGAAAAAGTCGGAATGGTTGATATTCTTTTTATAGATGGGGATCATTCTAAAGCAGGAGCTATTGCAGATTACCTGAACTATTCACCGCTAGTTAAAAGGGGAGGATATTTAATTTTTGATGATTATCTAGATTCATTACACAGTCCAGAGGTCAAACTAGCTGTTGACGAGATAGTAGAGAAAGAATCACCGGAAAATTATGAAATAATAGGATCTCTAAAATACGATCTCTTGCCTTCTTTTACACATTTAAGTGCGAGCAATTTATTTGTTTTTAGAAAAAAATGAGAAATAAAATACTAATACTAGGATCAACCGGGCTAGTTGGTTCTAATCTTTTAAAAAAATACAAAGAAAAATACCCAGAAGCTAATATCTTTTCCCCTAAAAGATTCGAATTGGATCTTTGTAATTGGAGAAAAACTGCCGAATACATTTTCTCTCTGAGACCAGACGTTGTATTTCTCTGTGCAGCCCGTGTTGGTGGTATAAAAGCCAATAATGATTATAAAGCAGATTTTATCACAGAGAATCTTAAGATCCAAACAAATGTGATCGAGGCTTGTCATCTTTCCGGAATAAAAAAACTAGTCTTTCTTGGGTCTTCCTGCATTTATCCTAAGGAGTGCCCCCAGCCAATTAAAGAAGAATACCTATTATCTGGTCCTCTAGAACCAACAAATGATGCCTATGCGATTGCTAAAATAGCAGGTATCAAAATGTGTCAATCCTATAATCAGCAATACGGAAGTGATTTCATTTCAGTTATGCCTTCCAATCTTTACGGACCAGGTGATAATTTTGATCTTAACACCAGTCATGTCCTTCCAGCATTAATTAGAAAATTTCACGAAGCAAAAATCTCAAACTCCCCCTCTGTCGAAATATGGGGTACTGGGTCCCCTAAAAGAGAATTTTTACACGTGGAGGATCTCGCAGAAGCTTTAATTTTTCTCTCTGAGAATTATTCCGGTCCCGAAATAATCAATGTTGGAACAGGTGAAGATTTATCGATTTTAGAACTATCCAAAATTGTTAAATCCATAACTGAATATCAGGGAGAAATCGTATTTAATACATCTTATCCTGATGGTACAATGAGAAAAGTGATGGATGTTTCTCGTATTCTAAACATGGGCTGGACACCAAAAATTTCTCTCGAGAACGGAATTAAAACCACTTATGAGTTCTATAAAGAGAGATATGAAAGTAGCCCTAGTTACAGGAATTAACGGCCAAGACGGCAGTTATTTAGCAGAACTTCTTTTAGAAAAAGGGTACCAAGTCCACGGAACTATTAGAAGAACATCATCTTTTAACACCAAAAGAATTGATCACCTTAGGAATCATCCTAATTTTAATTGGCACTATGCTGATATTACTGATCCAGTTTCTATAAGCAATCTTGTCTCTGAGCTTCAACCAGCAGAGTTCTATAATTTAGCAGCACAGAGTCATGTTAAGATTTCCTTTGAAATACCTTATTACACCGGACAAGTTGATGCTATAGGCACTCTAAACGTGTTAGAGGCAATAAGAACACATTCACAGCACACCAAACTTTATCAGGCTTCTACATCTGAGCTTTATGGTAAGGTTCAAGAAGTTCCGCAGACTGAAACCACTCCTTTTTATCCAAGATCTCCTTATGGGGTTGCAAAAATGTATGGATTTTGGATAGTTAAGAATTACAGAGAAGCATATAATATTTTTGCTTGTAATGGAATTCTTTTCAATCACACATCTCCTAGAAGAGGTGAAAACTTTGTGGAAAAAAAGATAGTGGATGCTTTAGTGGAGATACAAGAAAATCCTTTTAGAAAATTACGTCTGGGTAATCTTAATGCCAAAAGGGATATAGGACACGCAAAGGAGTATGTCGAGGGTATGTGGAGAATGCTTCAACAGGAAATCCCAGACGATTTTGTTCTAGCTACTGGTAAAACCTATTCCATCAGAGAAATCGTTGAAATGTCTGCTAGACACCTAGACATGACCATAGAATGGCAAGGAGAAGGTATTGATGAATTAGGAATATGGAAAGAGAAAAATTTACCTATCATTGAGATAGACGAGAAATATTTCCGTCCGTCCGAGGTTGATCTTTTAATTGGAGATGCAGAAAAAGCAAAAAATCTATTAGGATGGCAACCGAGCATGGATTTAGACCAGATTCTTAAAGAAATGGTGGGCACTAAAAAATTAGAAAATGGATTATAATAGTTTGTTGGAAAAAGAAATATCAGAGCTTTCCAAATTACCTGTTAAGAGAATAGAAGAAATCGTAAGTTTTTTCTTTAGATACAAAACAGAGAAATCTAGGGTTATTACTTCTGGTATGGGAAAAGCCGGCCAGATAGCTCACACTTTTGCTACGACATTAAGCTCCACCGGAACCCCAGCTTATTTCCTACATCCGTCTGAAGCACAACACGGAGATCTTGGTATTGTTAACCCAGATGATATTATTTTTGTTTTTAGCAATTCCGGCGAAACAAGAGAGATTCACGAATTAATCGGATTAATTCACAATTTAGGATATGGAAATTATATAGTTGGTATTGTGGGAAAAACCAACACTTTCATGGAAACCCAGTGTGCTGAAGTTTTACAATTTGGACCGGTCGAAGAGATATGTCCTCTTGGACTAACACCAACAACATCCGCCACCTGTATGAGTGTTATTAGTGATTTAATAGTTGTTGGGATTATGAATAAAAATAGTTTTACGAAACAAGAATATGCAAAAAGGCACCACTCTGGTTATTTGGGAAAAAAAGCAATCCTGTGAACACTAATAAAAATATAGAAAAAACTCCTATAGTTGATATAGTTATAGTGAGCTATGCCAAAGACGAGGTTTGTCGAAAAACGACAGAGGAATGTCTGAGATCCCTTGTAAGATCTGATCCTAATTCAGAAGAAAAATTCAATATAATTGTAGTCGAATCCCAAGAGGGAGTAAGTTGGGACTTATTTGGCCCAAATGTTACAACCTATCCTGCACCTCTGCCCTATGGATACCATAAATTTTTAAATTTTGGCAGAAAACAGGGAAATGCTGAATGGGTTGCACTTTGTAACAATGACTTGATTTTCACTTCGGGATGGTTTAATAAAATTTTAAATGCCCACGAAAAAGATCCGTCCTGTATTTCTTTTTCCCCTATTTGTCCTATGACACAAACCCAATATGGGATCAATCCCCATACAGGCCACTATAAGGGACATAGAATAAGAATGGAAATTTCTGGATGGTGTCTAGTTCACAAAAGAGAGATCTATGAAAAAATAGGGGATCTCGACGAAAGATTTTATCACTGGTTTTGTGATAATGATTATGCTATGACCCTTCAATCCAAAGGTCTAGAACACATTTTAGTAAGTGATTGTATAGTTATACACCACGAGAAAAACATAGGTAAAACAACAGAAAGGGTGGTTGATTCAGAAGAGGAGATGAAAAGATTAACATCTGGGTCCCAGCCTATATTTAATGAAAAATGGAAAATTATTTAACATGAAAAGATACGACATCCTTAACAAAATTATAGCTACTAAAGGCTATAAAAGCTATCTAGAGATCGGTGTTAGAGACGGGGAGTGTTTTCAAAAAATTGGCTGCGAAAATAAAACTGGAGTGGATCCGGTAAAAATAAACGGGTCGACAACACACGAAATGACTTCCAATGATTTTTTTGATTCCTTAGACCCCGACACCAGATTTGATTGTGTCTTTATAGACGGACTTCATATAGACGAGCAAGTTTATGAAGACGTCGAGAATTCTCTTAAGTTCTTGAGCGAAGATGGAATTATCCTCTTGCACGATTGTAATCCCCCTACTAAATTTCACGCTTCAGAAACTCCAGTCTTTGGACCTCCAGCTAATGGGGATTGGAACGGGACTGTTTATATGGCTTTAATAAAACTTAGACTTTACAGGAAGGATCTAACTTTAACGACAGTAGATACAGACTGGGGGGTTGGGATTATTAGAAAATCCCCGTCACAAACGTTAAATGTTTTCCCTGCCGATGCTTTAAGTTGGGAATTCTTTGTCTCTAATCGAAAAGAAATACTTAATTTGGTGTCTGTTGATGAGTTTGAAGAAAATATGGATTCTATCATTAATATGAAATAATTTATTTTTTTCGTCTATAAATTTAAGAAACCTCATGATTGTTAAAGGCCAAAAAATAATTTGCTCTACTCTTAATGGTAAATCCTCGGTGGAATTGAAATTTCACACTGACCCTGTATTGAATAATATAATAACTGTTAATAGTCTAAAAAGCAAAAAATATCAGGACACCTGGATTATAGAACAGGATATTGAGACTTGGCTCTCGAAGCTCAGACAAGAGGGCTACACAGAAATAAAAATCGAAGAAGATGTGGAACCTTCTAAAAAAAATAACAGGAAAAACCAAAAAGATGGATAATTACCAAACCGAGATTGATTTAGAACAGCTTGACGCGGAACTTAAGTATTTTGTTTATAAATGGACAAAAGGAGAAAACGAGGGAAGCGTTTGTGAATATGACAAGGTGTTCAAAGACCCAGCATCTGGGATAATTTGGGTCAATTTCAAAGATGGTACAAGGATTAACCACATTCTTTTGGATGAATTCATGATGCGTCTAGAATATTCTCAGATTCAGCAACCAAAAGTAATTGCTCCTATACAGACACCTTACAGAAATGTTATGCTGGCTGAAGAGGCTAAGGTTGTTCGCCAATCAGAATCAAATCCAATCGTTTCTCTTTTAGAGAAGCAAAAGCCAAACTGGGTAGAAGTTGATATTAAGCTAAAACTAAATTTACCCACTAAAAGTCTTTATAGCGTATTGGCAACCTCTTTTGAGGACGCAGAGAAAGAAATAATAGAATTTGTCGTAAGGGATCTTGATATCGAGTTAGTAAAGCAGAGCCTGCGTAATCAAATCAAAGAGATATATAAAGGTGATGGAACTATTAGAAAATCAAGAGGAAACATCTCTACATACGAAGAAGAACATTGAGGTACTAGAGATAGATAACAGGTTATTTATTAAACAAATAAATCCCGGGGTTATTATTCTCCCTTACACTCTAAACGGGGATAAAACCCCTTCAGAAATAGGTATTTTAAATGAAATATCTGACGCTAGACCTGGGGGTATGACCAGAACATTAATTACTGGAACTCCTGATGACGACGACGATAATATTTTTCAAACTGCAGTTAGAGAACTCAGGGAGGAATCTGGTTTTAGTGTAACTGACCTAAAAAGATGGAAATTTTTAGGAACTCTTTACACTTCTAAACTGGTAATAAATCCAAATCCTTGTTTTGCAGTTGACATCACCTCTCTGGTCGCAGAAGAAAAAGAAACCGATGGCTCGAAAGACGAAAGAGATTCTAAATTTGAACTGATCGGAATAGAGGAAGCCTTAGATTTAGATGACGGCCTTGTTAGCTCATTATTTGTAAAAACATTCAAAGAATTATTCATCAAAAATAAAACAGAAGATGAAATTGCCTAATAGAAAAGAAAGAAGGAAACTTGCTAAAGAGATGGGTTTAAGTAAAGGCAAATCCAAGAAAGAAAAGGAAGAAATTTCTCAAAGGAGCAAAGCCGTGGGAAATCTGATTAGATTAAGAAACCTCACAGAACAAAGAAACTCAAATAAAAAAGACAAGGGGAAAGAATCTTGAAAGTTTTTTTAGTTGAAAGAATAGACAAATTGAATTTATGTCAGCTCCCCACAAAGGAGCTCGTAAATATCGATGTGAACTTTTGGTTCAAAGCTAATGGATTGACTCCAGAAGATATGAATGGGGTTAGACAGTTCATTTTTGATGAATGGATCACAAAAAAAGTCTCTTCTATTAAACCAAAAGAAAACACAGAACTTTCTGTTGTTGTTATTTACGAAAAACCAAGCGAGAAGTTTTTGTCTTTTTTAAAAGAAAAATTCCTAGAAAATTTTGGCCAGAACTTTTATGATATAGTTTTAGTTGAAGATGAAAACTAAAATATATATAGAAGAATATGGCAGACAGTCAACAAAATAGTCCAGCTTCGGTATCCGGAGTAATCCTGGACGCAGACATACAAAGATTTGGTCAGGGAATTTACAAAAGTGACGCTGACAAGGTATTTGCCACGTACGAGCTTAGCGAATTAACTTCTTTACCTAAGAGCTTATTTTATGATGCCGCAACATCCAAAGGGCCATATCAAGGTTTATTTGCCTACTATGTCCTGGGAAAAACTCAAGGGGGAGCGGTTAAATATGCACTTTCAGAGAAGCCCGAATTCATTTCTAAAATTACTCCTCTAGAATCTAGAAACCCAACTGCGCAACAAATAATTTCCGCCGTTTCCGCTCAGGGTAGCACTGGACGTCCAGCATATGCCGATCCATCTAGTCCTTATAGAGGCCAATTATACAACGTAAAAGATTTTATTTTCTGTAAACATTACGGTGTTATTCCAAACAATAGAATGATCACATTAAGGAGATTTCCTTCCCCCACTCTGGATTCTTTAAAAACAATTTCTCCGTCTGGTACTAAATATGACTTCGTTATACAAAACGGGGAGATAAGAACAGAACCGGTAAGTCAGGGTGAAATAGGAAAGGTACTGGATCCTACTGGAGAATTCAACACAGTCTTGCCAGTTGCTCAAGCGGTAACTTATTTTGGTGAGGGGACAGGAAACAGCCTTAATTCCATTTTAGGCATAAGTACTGGATTAAATTTCAGTGCAGAAAAACAAGAGGCAATGAAGAACGAAAAGACGGGAGATCCTGGCCTTATGAATTCCCCTTTCGGTGACTTGATTAAAAGTTATCTTGCTACTGGAACAACACAAATAAATCCTGATGCAGTTGATAGCTTGATAGGATCAGTAGTTAATCCACAGAAAAACCTTAATGCCTTAAAGAGACTTTATCTTGATGCAGCAACTAACGGGGATGGACCTTTATCTAAAAAAATATTTGTCAATGTTAATACAGTGGATACTGTTTTAACCAGAAAACAAGGATTCAGTGGGGGTTTAGAATCATTCACATTGACGTTTGAATATAATCTAACTTCAGTGGGAGATATAAATTCAAAACTTCTGTTTTTGGATTTAATGACCAATCTACTTTCTTTGGGGTCTGACTATGGAACATTTTTGGCACCGGAATTAAGATTGGAGCAAAGCAACGTCGGAATTGGATTTCCTGGCGGTGCAGCAGGATATGCCCAATCTATCACAGATCCAGTTCAATACATACAAAACCAAGTTACTGGGATATTTTCAGGTGCTAATGTTCAAAAAATCTTAGATGCGGAGAAAAACCTTAAAGCGGATATAGAAGGAGCGGTACAGGAGCTAAGAAACTTTGTGAGTGACCCAGATAGGGGAATTAACAGAAACAGTAAGCTTTATAAATCTTTAACTGTTTTAATGACTGATGCTTTTTTGAAGCAAATCTATTTCCAGCCAATCATGCTCTCTGGATATCCTACTGGTTCTTGGCACGTAGTGGTGGGAAACCCGCTTAATCCTATTGCTATGATGGGAAATCTCGTTTGCACTAGTGTTAAAATCACTTTGGGTGAAGACCTGGGCCCGGACGACTTTCCAACTTCAATGAAAGCAGATTTCATTTTACAACCAGGAAGACAAAGACACAAAGGAGACTATGAATCAATGTTTAATAGAGGAAACGGAAGATTGTATCTTGGACAACTAGTAGAATCTGGTGAATCTACCAACGCTTGGATCAACACCTCTGGTATTCAAGTTAACAACATAACAGACAATCAGGGCGTATTAAGCACCATACAACAAAACCTTTCCATAACAGAGGGAAATACCTCAACAACTCAATAAATTATGCTAGCAATAGACGTTATAGAAAATAAACCTTATTTCGTAAACCCAAATACAAGACAACAATATTTGGATTTAACCGTTGCTGCCTGGGACACCAGAAGGGTTCAATACCAATTGAAAAACATAGCTATTGCGACCGAAGAAACAGAAGCCAGGCCAGATCTTTTAAGTATGCTTTATTCTGGTGATCAATCAAAGATGGGAACCATACTAAAATTAAACGGTATTTCCAATCCATTAAGCTTAAAAATAAACGAGCTTTTATTGGTTCCGAGTGATAAAATGACAAAGGATCTTTTTAAGTCTGGTCAAAAATTGACAGACCAAAAGCAAAAAGCAAAAACCTTTAGAAAAGAATTACAAGAAAAAATATCACAGGTAAGTAAAGACAGATTGGAATATTTGAATGCTAAAAACATTTCTAATATAGCAGAAGAACCTTTACCCCCGAACTTGTTACAGGAGGGGGAGCAACAGATTTTAGTGGAAGATGGCAAATTAATATTTGGTCCTAATATAGGAACCAGAAATAACCCAAGGAGAAATTCTAATCCTGTGAGCGTCAATATTTTTAGAAGATAAAATATGGCAGAATTTAATTTAAGAAAAGCGATTCTTCAATATAGAAATCCAGATATTCAGCTGGATGAACTTTCTATGGTGGATACTTCTGTCCAAAAGGGAGATAGTAAACTTAATGACGAACAATCAAACAATATCCAGAAAAAGTACTATGGAATGTTGGAACCTGTTATTAAAATTAACAGCTTTGTTGTTTCTGGCCTGTCTTATTTTAAATTGGATCTAACAGGTTTTAAACCAACCGTTATTTTTAGATTCAACACAATAGATGAAAAATTTATCTACACTTCTTTCCCAAAAGATGGAGACATTGCTTCAATCTACATCAGGGCATTCGGAGAGATGTTTAAACCAATCCGGATGGATTTTATTATAACTGAAGTCATTTCTCCTTTTTCTAAAGGTGTTATGGTTGATCAGCCTTATGATCTAGACTCCTCATCTGGTAAATTTCAGACCTATACGATTTTTGGGGAAATAAGAATTCCAAAACTATATAAACACGTTTCTAAAGTTTATCAGGGCACAAGTTCGGAAACCCTGTTAAAAATAGCAGAAGAATTAAATCTAGGCTTCGCTTCAAACGAGGTTAAAACAACCGATAGGATGAAGTGGATCTCTCCAAATACCGATTATGAAACAATGATTAAAAATATTGTTAATTCGGCTTGGTTAGGAGAGGAAGATTATTTCGATTGTTGGATTGACCAATACTACAATATTAATTTTGTAAATCTTAAAAAACAATTTGATGAACAAAACGATGTGATTGAAACAATGAGAGTTGCTTATGGACCAGACGAGTTTCCTGACGTGGCTCCCGGATCTGACACTTTGGAAGTTGAATTTCCTTTAGCTTTAACTAATGCGACCAATGTTTCTAAATCTCCTCTGTTTATTACTGCGATGTCTTTGGAAAACAACGCAGGTAAAATCAACAACGATCTTGGTTATTTTCAGACCCTCCAGTTTTATGATGATACTTTTAAATCTGATGCACCAGAGAATAAATTTATCTCCTATGATTTAGAGGCGGTCACTAACAAGAATCTTGGATCTAGGGACACTTTAAACAAAGGAAGATTGGGTGAACAAATTTACAGAGAAGAAATAAAGAAAACATATGTTGGTACTATTTATTTTGACAATGTACACCCCAATTTTCAACAAGCTCAGGTCCAAAACATCTTAAATAGGAGTGACAGTTATAAAGTTCTTTTAAAAGTCAGGAACAGAAAATGGACACCTTTCTTATATAGGGGACAGAATTTCCCAGTAACTATTTTCCACTTTTCCAGTAACACTGTTGCTGGAGATTCAAAATACACTGCTGCAAAGGGTCAGAATACAACACTAGCAAATGACCCAGATCAAAAAACACCAAATATTTTTCTTTCTGGAAATTATGTTGTTTTAGGATTTTGTATAGAATATAATAATAAAGATGGAATGTACCAATCGTTGTTATTGGGTAAAAAGCAATGGTCTCTTAACCCGGGCATTGCTTCAGATCCAATCACGTTGGATCCTAGAGTTGACGAGCCTAATTTCAACGATTTAGTTGCTAACTCCTCAGCTGAAGTCGCTAATGCTTTAGGACAAATAAAGAGCGACGTATTCGGAAATTAATAAAACAAAATGGCAGATTTTATATCGGACTTTGGAGCAGGATTAGGAGATAGATTAATACCTACCGGTGATGCTTTACAAAGAAAAATAGATTTTCAAAGGGATAAATTCCTCAAAGGAATTTCTTCCACTAAGCACGGCAAAAAAGAAGACCCGACTTATCTTTACTTCAAATTTATTTTTGATTTTGGGGACACTTCTTCTTTGGATGAAGAGGGTACATTTCTTCCAATATCTCCGTTGTTTAGAAGGGGATCGTCCGAGCCCTTGGCTGCAAATGATTATGCCGCCGCATTTAGTCAATCTGTTCAGCAACAAATCGCTTCCAATCAGGCCGGTCCAACAGGGGGGATTCCTAATGCAAACACTATTCAACAACTAACTGATCCAGCTTCTGCTGGTGGATTTTCAACGGATACTGATTTCTTTTATGGTTCTAAATTCAAATTAAACGGAATGGAAGGATTTGGTGCATTCCCGATGCACCAACCTTTAGCCTATATAGGGGCACAAGAATTTCTAAAAAGAAGATCCGAAAAAAGATCCCAAATGATAGAGGCTTTTAAAAATGGTCTAGATTACATAAATAGGAACTGCCCATATTACTTTCAAAGCCTTAGCGGATTAGAAACACTTCTTAAAGTTGATATTCAAAACTATCATAAAAAGGGAGGAGCTCCTAGAAGAGCAGGAACTTTGACAATAGATTGTTTAGAATCTATTGATATGAGGCTTTCCGCAATAGCAGAACTTTACAGAAAAGCAATTTATGACTACACACACCATAGGATAATGCTTCCTGAAAACCTAAGAAAATTCAGGATGTATCTAGTTATTACTGAGATTAGAAATATTCAATTAACCTACGGTAGCAATGATGTACTAAATCCTTTTTCGGCGGGATCAGTGGCACAAGCAGCAAATTTCTTAGAAAACTTTAATACACAAACTGGATTGTTGGACGAGGCTGCTGGTCTTTTACAAAAATCGACCAACTCACAAAATCCAGGAGCGGACAAGGTGGGTTCATATGATATGATGCCTTATGCCTGGATCTATAAATTGGATCAGTGCGAATTTGATTTTGACGAAACTTATCCATCCTTTGCAACGATTGATAACAGAGGGGGACAACAAGTTTCAACTAAATTTAAAATTCATGTTGGCAGAGTAAAGGATTACAAAATTCAATTTAACCAACTTGCAGACGTAATCAAAAAAGATAACAACATCCAACAGATGGTTCTGGCTGATATTTGGGGAGGACCAAATGCACCTTACAATTCTTTAGATTATGTCACAACACAGGGTATTAAATTTCCTAGTGAAGGGCCAGATGCTGCAGGTTTCTTTGCGCAGGCAGCTTCGGACTTTATTACTAATACAGTCGCCGATCTTAAGAATCAGGGAGTTTCTATAGCCGAAAGTGCACTTTTGGGAAATATCTATGGGTTCCAGTTGGGTAATTTACAACAATCTGCACAGAATGTGCAGGGACTGGTGAGTCTTGCAGATGCGGGGGTTCCTACTCCCTTTGCTGATACCCGTCCACAGTCTCAAGGACTGGGTGGACCACAACAAAGGGCTTATCCAACAATAAATGATGACGTGTATTTGGGAGTTCCAGAACCCACCCCTCAGGATTTAGGAAACGTTTTACCTGGGTCTGGCCAGCCAGGAACTCCAACTACATCAGATGTTTATGGTAATGTACCAGGAGCTGATTTAGGGCTTCCTGATAGACAATATCCAGCCAATAACGACGATCAATACACAGGAACCCCTGGATCAGATTTAGGAGCTCCCGATAGGATTTATCCAGCGCCAGGAGGAGACCAATACAACAATGTTCCTGGACCAGATCTTGGCCTTCCAGGGAGAATATACCAAGTTAATAATGACGATCAATTTAACGATGTTCCAGGATCAGATCTTGGAGTTCCAGGAAGAATCTATCCAGCCCCAGGTGGGGATCAATATAACGATGTTCCTGGCTCTGATTTAGGACTTCCTAATAGGCAATATCCTTCTATATCTGATGATCAGTTTAGCGACGTGCCTGGGACTGATTTAGGTGTTCCTAATAGGGTTTACGCAGATCCTTCTGTAGATCTTTATCCAACTTCCTCTGGACCAGATCTTGGTCTTCCTGATCGGCAATACCCTCAAGCGGGAGGGGACGAATATCAAAATGTTCCAGGAGAGGATCTTGGTGTTCTTGGAAGGGTTTACGGAGAACCAAATCAAGATGTTTATCCAACATCCTCTGGACCTGATCTGGGTCTTCCAGACCGTCAGTATAATCCGTCCAGCGGAGATGAATATCCAGGAGTACCTGGACAAGATTCTGGACCAATAGGAAGAATATACGAAGAAGCTTCTGGTGATGTTTATCCCACAGTTGATGGTAGGGATTTAGGACTTCCTGGTAGGTCTTATCCTAAAGTTACAGAGGACGTTTTCACAACTAATCCTGGATTATCTTTAGGAACTCCTGGAAGAATTTATCCTAGTATTAGTTCCGAATCCGATCTTTATGAAAAAGTTCCTGGCTCTGACTTGGGACTCCCTGATAGACAATACACAGGATTAAACGTAGATGAATACCAGTTAATTTCAAATTTTAATCCGCAATTTATAGGAAGGATATATCCTGATAGTAAGAGAGAAACTTCTGAAAACGGTGAGCTATAAAATTATTAGATATGACTCTAGTAAATTCAAAAAGATTAAAAGAATCTAATGCAGAAATTTCCCATTATTTAGGAGTTGTTGTCGACAACAAAGATCCTGAATTTAGAGGCAGAGCAAAAATAAAAGTTTTCGGAGTTTTCGATGATATTCCGGATGCCGATCTTCCTTGGGCATACCAGCGTTTTGATATGTCCTTTGGGTTAGGTGGAGGATCTGGCAGAATGTCAGTTCCTAAATTGGGCTCTGTTGTTCATGTTCAGTTTAATAATGATAATTATTATAGTCCGGAGTATAAAGCGGTACAAGAGCTTTCTCCGGATCTTATAGATGAAATATCGAGAAGTTATGACGGAGCTCATTCTATAATTTATGATGGTCAGGAGGAGTTAAAGATATATTATACTGCAGAAAAAGGATTGAACATTAATTTAAAAGGTTCTAAGATAATAATAAGAAACGACAACTCTATTCTAATAGAACATTCTAATTCTGAAACTTCTGTGGAAATTTTAGGAAACACTGTTAACATAAAAGCACAAAACTGTAACATAGATTCCCCTAATATTAGTCTAGGCGAAAATGCGATAGAATCAGTCATTAAGGGTGAGACCTTTAAATTGATTTATGATTCTCATACCCATCCATTACCTGGATCTCCACCCTTAGTTCCCCTTCCCCCTGCAGTTTTGAGCCAAAACACAAAAACTAGATAACTTATGTCATTAGAAAAACAAATTTCTTTAGTTGAAGAATCGGGGGTGCTCGGAGAATCTATTCCGGGTCTAGAATTAGACTTAATTTTAGAAAACTTAGCCCAAAAAAGCGATGAACTAAAATCCCAATATGATGCAATAGAATCACAAATAGAAGAAAATGTTTCAAGGGGAATGTCTAGGGAACAAGCCAGATCTGAAGCAGAATCACAGATAGAATCAATAAAAGAAACAGCAAAAGAAAGATTAAAACAGCCTGTTGTTGAGCAGATTACTATCATCAAACAACAATATAGAGTGGTCAAAGAAGGATTAAAAAGTATACCCGAAGATGTAACGGCAGTGGCTGCAAATATTCTTTTACCTCCTGCTATTTCGGTTCCCCCTGCTGCTCCTAATCCCCTTTATGCTATTAATCTTGCAATCACTTCTAAAAATGCAATATCATCTACCCTGTCCACTGTGCTTATTGCTTTTACAGAAATTCTTAAGGCAGCCAACAGAATACAGTTTGTTTTACCCGAGCCCGTGTTATCCCTTTATGAAACAATAAAAGGTCTTTCCTCCTTAATTGATTCGATTCCGATTGAATAAAAAAAATCAAAAAAATTGGAAATTTTTTTGAAAAAATCAGTAAAAAAAAAGTTAAACTATAAAACATGAAAAAAAGAAAATATAGTTGTTATGACTATGACCTAGCAGAAAGAGAGACTCTAGAAGCACTGTATACAAATTCTCTCCCTGAAGAATCAGGATTTTCTTGGTTTAGAGGAAAAGATTTACAAGACAACACATCAGTAAAAGCAAGAATTTCCCTATTCAACGAAGAGCTCGGTGTTTTGATCGGAGAAACATCTTTTGGTCAATCTATTGTTATTGATATCAAAAAGGAGGAAAAAAGCCTAAAGAAATTAGGTTATCCCACTTTACGAGCTTCAGTAGGAGATCACATAGATGTTGTTGTTACTAAAGATGTCACTGGATCTTTCGTTGGATCTTTATCTGCAGGATACGAAAAAGCACTGAAGGACGAACTTTTCAAAGCAATTAAAAATGAAGATTGTGCTTTTTCTGTTAAAGTTAAAACGGTTTGTAACGGGGGATTTATGGTGGATCTTTCTGGAATTCCATGTTTCCTGCCAGGAAGCTTGGCAGCCGCCAATAGGATTATGAATTTCCACGACTATGTGGGGAAAGAGATTAATGTAATGGTGGAGATGTACGACCAAAAAAGAGAAATATTTGTGGTTTCGTTCAAAAAATACCTTTCTAAGATCATAGGAGAAAAAGTTAAAGATCTTTCTTTTACACATAATTATGAAGGAACAGTAACTGGATCTTCACCTACTGGATTATTTGTTGAATGGGATGAGATTTTTACTGGAATTATTCCATTTGATGAAAAAAATAAAGAAAAGTTAGAATCCTTAAAGCAAGGGGACACAATTTCTTTTTATGTTGCAGACATTAAAAATCCACAAAGAATCACCCTTTCTCACACTGAGCCGAACCAAAAAATGAAAAATCTTCAGGAATTAAAGGACAACTCTGAAGAAGTTTTAGGGGAAAATAGCGAAGTGAAAATATATAAAGGGGAGGTAACTAAATTAAAGACCTTCGGTGTGTTTGTTAAATTAGAAAACGGAATGACCGGACTTATTGAAAAAGAGAATTTAGTTTACTCCTTGTATGATTATGAGGAAGGGCAATCGGTAAATTGCTCTGTCTCTAGCGTAGATTCAAGTACGCTAAAAGTGCAATTAATTGAGGTGGATTAAAATTGAATAACTTATTATCTAATGATTTTTTCTATTCTGTTAAACTAGGTTTTGAGTTCGAATTCTATAGTAACGAGAACAGGAACCAAATTGCGTACGAATTAGGAAAAGTATTAGGTAAAAAGATTTTAGTCTTTAAGAAGTACCACTCTTCTTTTGCACCAACTTCTAGTATTTTTAAATTAGAACCCGACTACTCAGGAGGATCCAAGATGGTTGAACTCATCACGGGTCCTCTTCCTTATTTTGAGGCTATTCCTATTTTAATTAAAACATTAAAATGGATTGATCAAAATGGTTACACGGATAAAAAATGTGCTTTCCAGTTTGGTATTAGCTTTGACACTTCAATTTATCCAGAAATTCCTCCGATCACTAAATTAAATATTCTAAAGTTTGTTTTAGGGTTCGATGAGAATCAAATTTATAGGAGATTTCCCGAAAGAGCTGGATCTCTGTATGCTAAATCGATCAAGAGAATTATTCCCACAAATAAGTTTGTAGATCCCTCAAATCTTTCTTTTATTGACAAAAATCTCTTTAATGTTCCTCTAGAAAAAAATATGGGGATAAACTTTTTGAAGTTACCTGAGGGATATTTTGAGGTTAGATACTTAGGTGGAACAGATTATCAAAAGAAATACACACAGATTAAAGAGGTTATAGAATACATTGTAACCTATACTATACAGATTCTTCAATTCAATGATTTCTTTAGTGATAACGATCTTAAAATATTGAGAAGCGGTCTAAAAGAAATTTATAAGAGCGCTTCAACTTTTTCTGACCCCGAGACTTTCCAAAAAAACTATCCTCATTTAACTGTGATGGTGGATTTAAGGGCTGATCCGCAGATTTTAAGATCATTCTTTATTAATATTAGAGAAGTTCTCTATGATCTAATAGTTGAAAACGGAATTAAAGAAGGTTTGGTTAATTATGACAGCACGTTAGGAAAATTCCAAATCAAAGATGTAAGAACTAATAGAGCTTTTCTCCTTAAGGATTATGACATCTTAGAATCTGAAATAACTGGCAATATTTATAATTGTAGAATTTTTAATTCCAAGTTAAAAGATTCTAGTATGGAAGAATGTGATTTAGTTTCTAATAACGAAATTTACACATCCAAAATTATGGTTTCTGACGTCATGTTTACTAACGTTGTTCACGATTCGTATATTGACAACAAGGATAAGGAAATAAACTGCGAAGTTTTTGGGGGAATAATCAGATCTGGTTTTATAGGGAAATTGGCTACAATATCTCCAGAAACCGAAGTTATTGGTGACGCAGAAGATGATAAAAAATTAAAGGGAAGTATGAGGAAAAAAGAATTCCCTAACAGGAACGACGGCGCACCAAAACACCAACATCCACTGTTCAAAGACAATAATTCCAAACCTTCGGGAATACCAGGAATAAATTTCAAAGAAAATAACGAACCACCACAATGACAGAAGCAGATTTAATACAAGAAGTTAAAGACGAGATTTCTCACTCTTGTTCTTTACCTTATAATCTAAACGATCAAGAGATCAAAAGGATTATTAAACGTGCTAGGGCTTATATGTACGACAACTACCAATATGCTGTCGAGGATAGAATATTTGTTTTAGGAAAAGAATTGTTTTCTGCCCCTGCTTTTAGAGCAACAAGACAAATACAACTACCTGAATGTGTGGTGTCTGTTTATGATGTTAGGGAAGTTAATGGATCAGGCCTGATAGGAACTCCGGACAAAGATTTTGGTGATTCAAAACTTCTTGGATCAGAATTAATGCTTTCTCCTTTTGTTGGTGATAACCTGGTTTATAGAACAGTTCTTTATTCTTTCTTTGATCTGGCTAAAGCTTATCTCTTAGAAAGTTATGCTTTTAGCTATAACAAAAACACTAAGAGATTAACCATAAACGGTAGGGATCCTAACAGAACATACCAGACCGACGGTGGAACTTCAACGACACAGTTTACTGGAACAGACGTAGGTGTAAGAGCTTATATTGCTATTCCCGAAGAAAATCTTTATGACGACGAGTTGTTTGTTAGATACGTTTTGGCGGAGGCTAAAATTAACATCGGTAGATTACTCGGAACTTTCGAGTATAACCTTCCTGGTGGAGTTAGAATCAATTACAATAATATCCAAACTTTAGGAACAACAGAGAAGCAAGAGATTATACAGATGATAAAAGATGAGAACACGCCCTCGTATTTTTTACAATGGAATTAACTTATTGATAATTAACGAGTTATTATTTTATAGTTAAATGAAAGATATAACACATGAGAAATTTTATAAATTTAGGGTTCTTCAAAATATTTCCAGAGCCCTTTTTTTTTAAATCTGCAAGAATCAGTGGAAAAAATTAAAGAATTTGGAAATGATGCAAGATTTTTAACTTTTCCCGAAATGCTTTATTTGAATCGAGAAATTAGAAATCTTCAAGTTCTCAACCTATCTGAGGGAGATTACTGGATGAAGAACGACAGAAGTATAACCGATGTTTATTGGAACAAAGCTACCGTTTTTGTTATGAAAAGCAAACTTCCTAATTGGGAAAATTATAATTACGATTTTTTTACTGCAAGCAAAAAAGAAGAAGAAAAAAGAAAAACTCTTATTATAGGTTCCGATGTCAATTGATGCTGTTTCAATTATCTCTGATATATAGATCAGCATGGCAAGATTTTCCGAAATTTACCCAAGAAACCCAGACGATCCTAATTACAAAGAGGGTTTGCTACATACTGACGATGAGATTGAGATCCTTGTTGGTATGATTAAACAGTGCATGTTAACCAGGCCAGGAGAAGTTTTAGGGGATCCTTATTTTGGGATAGATCTTGAAGGAATGCTATTTGATCTTGAGGTGGACCAAAACACTTTAGAAAGAGCGATTAGACTACACCTTTTAACCTACGTTCCCCTAGCCTCTAGTAAATATGATGTTGATTTTAGTGTGGGATTCCTGAGAGGAACTACAAGGGATGCCTGCGTCATTGATTTTGCTATAAAGGGAAATCCCCTAATAGGAATAAAAATAATTTAAAATGGATTTACTACAAAAGAATAAAGCCAAAATATCCGATCTTATCGCACAGACCTTCGACTTGATTCAAGCTAGGTACTCGATGTCCAACCAGTTATTTACTGTTGCTTCCGTCTGGGGGCAGATAGTTTTCGTCCTCGATAACTTAGCACAGTTTATTCTTTTCTTTATAGAGGATTCCATCACGGAATTAAATATAAACCAAGCAACAAGGGAATCTTCGATTTATGGTCTGGCAACATTAGCAGGCCATAATCCAACAAGAGCCATTTCTGCCAAGGGAGAGGTGGTGATAACGTGGAACGGAAGATCCTTTGAAAATATAGGAGGAAGCGCAATATTAGTCCCTAATTATGCACAATTAAACTGTGTTAATAACGGTAAGACTTATTTTTTGAAATTACCACAAGAATACATCAGGTTAAATTTAGAACCAGGGGCCAAGATTATTGCTTCGGTCTTTGAGGGAAGGAGAAATACCAACCAATACACTGCAACGGGTAATCTTCTTCAGAGCTACAATATTTCATCAAGGGGAACATCAGGTATAGAAAATTTTGAAGTTGAGGTTAAAGTCAACGGGGAAACCTGGAGAAGATACGATTCTTTGTATGATATTCCAAGAAATGGGAATGGCTATATTGTAAAGAGCTCTTTGGTCTCAGGAATAGACATATTTTTCGGTACGGTAGATTTCGGATTTCCTCCTCCAGCAGGTTCTATAATTGAAGTGACTTATCTAGAATCCTCTGGTGCTTTCGGTAATATTCAGGTGGAAGATTCGTCCCAGGTCATAATGAGATTCAATTCTGACGGAACAGATCTTTTTGGAAACAGTGTTACCCTTGTAGATGTTCTTCAGGTTGCCTGTTCAATCGCTCCTCAGCTTGGAGCCAATCAAGAACCTATAGATTTGACTAGACTCATAGCTCCAAAAACTTCTAGAAGCTTTGTTTTAGCAAATCCAACTAATTATGTGACCTTCTTCGAAAAGTTTGGACAGTTTTCAATCATCGAGGCTTTTACAACTTTTGATGATCAATACATTGACGACGACAACATCATATACCTTATTCTGGTACCAGATATTCAGCTGACATTAAAGACCAACGAGACATATTTTGATGTTCCTATTTCTAGATTTAAACTGACCAAACCTCAAATTGACAGGATCTATCAATTACTAGACGAAAGCGGACAGAAAATAGTTACAACTGTAGTGAAAATTCTTGATCCTTTGATTTCTAGGTATGTGGTTAATGTTGCTATCACTATATTTGAAGGATATGATCAGGACACGGTTAAAAGTCAAATCATAGACACCTTAAGTGATTATTTTCTAAACATCAGAAGAAGAGATAAAATACCAAGATCCGATCTTATTGCAGCTATAGAAGGTATTGACGGGATAGACTCAGTTTCTCTTTATTTTATTTGTGAAAAAAATGAAGAATCTAAAACACAGAACCCAAATGCACCAGATATTGGTTTAGACGAATTTGGAGACATAGTTATTGGCAAGGATGAGGTGATAGCTATATCCGGAGGATGGGAGGATAGGAACGGAATTTATTATGATTACGGAGCTGGCCTACAAAATCTTTCATCGGTAAACATAGATGTAAGGGCTATAGTTCCTGTGACATACAACACAAGAGTAAATCAGCAATTGAAATCCTCACTTAAAATAGGTAATTAATAACATGAAGCAAAGTTGGTACGAATTTATAAGCAATCAAAACACAGTTAGGTCCAACGAGGGATTTAATTACGAAGGTAAGATTTTTGAAAAAACCCTTTCTAATCAAGTTCTCAATGGTGACCAAAACAGAATAGATATTCTTGCCTCGATTGAAAGAGTGGTTTATCAGTTATTTGAAACAACCAAATACATCAAGAATTATATTAATTACACAGTTCCAAAAAATAACAAGTACGTGAGATAATGAATATTCAGAATCTTTTATTTTTCGATAAAAAAGGGGACAGATACAATTTCAATTGGAACGGAAATTATTGGGAGGGTGCAGTTCTTTTCCCCTTAGTTGCTGAAAGACTTTTTGAAATCGAGCATGTATTTGTAATCGAGGAATTCATTAATTCCAACACTCTTCAGACCGAATACGGATTTCCCCATTCGGATACGACAAGTCCATCTACTCCCGTTTGGAGAACCAGATGGGAATCTGATTATGACGGGCAAATAGATGTTAGTTCGATAATATACACCTATGAATTGGGTATAGATCCAACGCTGGATGCTCCTTATCTTGTTAGGGCAAATAACGTGGAACTTTATCCAGAAGTGGTTCCGGGAGACACAATTGATTCTCCAACCGGTTTGGTCGTCTCGTCACAGATCACTTCCTCTTCCATGCAATTTAATATTGCATTAAGTTCAGATACTGAAGGAATTTATGATCGCACTTTAATATTTGAGGATTATACAGATCCAAATAACCCAGTAACGATTTTAAGACTGAGCTTCCATGGCGAGGTCGAAGGAGAAGACAGCAGGCTATCGGTTCTTCTTGCCAACTTTGGAAGACAGTTCGTAAACACAGATTCTCTGATAGTTAGAGAAACTGACCCTAAAGAACCCCTCCCCGACTGGACAGTTATCAACAGAAAAAGAAAAGAATTACTACTAACAGGGGAATCGATTTTCCCTTATTTAGGTTCATACAAGAGTCTTTTTAATGCTATTAAATTCTTTGGTTACTACGATCTAAGAATTAAAGAATATTGGCTGAATGTTAAGATGGATTCAGCTGATGTTTTAACTCCATTACAACAAAACGCTAGAGTACTCAAGGAATTAAATCTTGGGCAGAACAAGTCTTCTGAATTGATTGATAATTTACTTCGTGATGAAAATGAAGGTAAATTCAAGCAGGTCGAGGTTTATGGAAAAAAATCAGACGGAACTTTTGGTCTAAAAAAACAGTACGAAGAGATATTTCCTTCTAAGTCGTATAAAAAGACTTCTCTTTTTGGACTTTTCTATGACATAAACAGAGTAGTAGAGAATCAAGAAGAGGACCAGTACGGATATCCGATAGTCGAAGAGGCTTTTCTTTTTAGTCCAGAGGAGGTTTTAATTAAGCTTTTTGGACTTAAGGAAAGACTTAAAGCAGATTATCTTCCTCTCAACGCTAGAATAGTTGATATAACAGGGGAAGGTGTTTACTTCAACGTTTATAAAACAAGGGGATGGGTAGACCAATTAAAGATAGACGAGGTTAAATCTGGAATAGAGGTTGACTTCTCGGTTTTTCCAGAGAATGGATTTATAGAAGATTTGAGGGTCTTTTACACCAAACCCAATCAACAAGGACTTCTTTATCCCGCTGTTGAGGGAACTGAGCCAGGAATAAGTTATCTAGGAAACACAATAGATCCTTATTCATTCTTTCAGAAATATCCAGTTTCGGACATTCCTAATTTATCTAATTCGATCTTTGAGTTTCATCAAAAAATAGAAGAAGGAATTCTTCCGAAATTTCTAGGAGACGGAGATTTTGATTCTCCAGGGTACAAACTTTTTTCCACAGGAGACGATTTCGTTTTTCCTGCTGGATTCCCGATAGTTTTAACCAACAAAACTTTCGATTTAGCTTGGGACGAGGTCAGCGGAAGTTGGGAAACTCTAGATCCTAATTTTCTGTCAACAGTTTTAGATGTTGCAAATTACACTTCCACTTTAGTTGACAATCCAGGATATCCTTTATCCGAAGTTACCTCAATAAGCACAATTAATCTGGATTCGGTAAGTATACCTAATTCAATAACAATTAATGTAGGAACAGGAAACGACTGGTTCTCCCCAGTGTCTCCCGAAGTACTTCTAGTTCGTATTGAATCTTCCGCTTCTCCTGGAAATTTGCTACTCGGATATGTTAGCCAGGGAGATTACAACACAGGAACCGGGGATTTAATTGTTAGACCAACATACGTTAGAGGTGGGGGATCTTATTCAAACTGGTCAGTTATACCAACAAATATTTCTTCAACTTCATACGTTTTCAATTACTATGAAAACTGGTTTAAGCCTGGAGGATTTTATTCCTGGGAAAGACTTCCTTATTTGGATTTTTATGAGATAGAATGGACCATTTATAAGGAAGACGATAGACCTTATTATTTTCAAATTAGGGGGGGACTTCCTGATTATGATGTTTTACCGCACTTCTTGCCTTATACTGGAGAATACACAGTTCAGTGTAGGGTTTGGGACACGTTGAATGCTATTTCGTTAGGTATAAGAAGAAACGTTATTAAGGTTGAACCAAGGGGAATTGAACTAAACACACTGACGAGATTTAGACAATCCGAAATTTATAATTTTGATAACATGCCACTCCAGTGGGATTCATATCCTTCTCAGTGGATATTTCCAGTAGAAAACACGGACACAACAAAAAATATTTCAGACTTCATTAGTAACTTTCCTGAGTACTCAAACAACTTTAATGAAGGTCAATCTTGCGAGGTTTTAAGCGACATTCCAGAAGTCAGGGCCACGTGCACTTTTGAAGTTGGTGTTAATCAAATCGACATCATGTCTATCGTCAGCACCTTTACTGGAACAGGTTACACGTTTGCTGTTGTTACCACAACCTCAAACCACGGGTACATCTCTGGCGATCAAGTTTGGATTTATGATTCTTCTGGTTCACCTTATGGCAGTTTTCCAATTACAGTTTTATCTCCGAATACTTTTGAAATCCCTCAGATTGTTATAACAGCAATTACTGGCGGATATGTTTTTGGGTCTGGAACGATAAAAATCATAGCTGATAATTTAGAAATAGCAAGCGTTAATTTCTTGGGAGATATTGGTTCGACTACGAGCCAAATTTATAGTACGATAAATTCTTCTCCTCTTTTCCCTAAATATAGGGTTATTAGTTTAACTGATTCAACAACTCCCAATTTTAAGACTTTCGTTCTACAAGCTCCAAATAATACAGGGGTGACATGGAACGGAAAATTAGTTTCTGTCTCGGTTACTGGATCTTTACTTTCAAATCCGGGAGCAATTTTATTTAGCGGCGGAGTAAATCAAACCCAGTCTTACCTGCCCTTCGACTTCACGTCCTATCCCAATCCTAAAATGAAATTGTGGGGAACCAAGTCAATTTCCTGGGATGCTTTCGAAGACTTTGATTTTTCTAAGGCATACGCTCACACCTGGGATATGTTTGATTATCACAATGATTGGTTAGGAGGATTTTCTCTATATTCCCTACAATATGGCGACAGAATCAGGGTCACGTCTTTGACTAACGGAGCTGTTATGACTGAAACCGATTCGCCAGCAAACAATTATTTAGATCTTAGGGAAGCTGCGGATCAACTTAATAATTCGGCAGACGAAAACGTATCAAGATTCGATTATGTGGTCAGAGGGTATTCAGATCTTCCACTTTATTTTAACGATAACGGAAATCCGATCTCTCCTGATCTAAGTACAAACCCTGGTCCTAAAAACATTCTCTCTTCCTTCTTTAAAATACCCACCTATTCACCAGTTCTTTTTGTGCCTACTGGACTTTCATGGGATGGTGATGGTGATATATGGGTAACTGGAGAAGACGTCGTTAAATTCGATGGTTTAAATTTTACAAGCTATGATTCTTCTAACAGTCCGTTACCTGGGGTAGGACTTTCCACCAACTGTATCAAAATAGACAGAAATGATGTTAAGTGGATAGGAATAGAAAACAACCTGGTTCCTTTAGTGAAAATAAACGAAAAAGATCCATCACAGAGTCAGGCATATTCTGTTAACGATTTTATAGACAACGGGGGAAATCCAGTAGTGTATGGGGTAGCTTCAAGTATTCGTGTCATAGAAATTAATCCACAATCCGGAGATATTTTTGCCGCATTCGTTTCTGGATCTTCCCCGTCTTACGATGGTCTTCTTTATTTTGACGGAAGGGCAAAATCGTGGAGTCTACTAACTCCGTCTAATTCAAGCATCCCTTCCTCAACTATTAGGGATCTACGTCTTCAATATTATGACATTAACAAATGGTACCTTTGGATAGCAACAGACCAAGGACTTTCTAGATTTAACGGGGTAGATTTTAAAAATTATGATACAACAAATTCGGGCTTACCTTCAAATGATCTTTATTCAATTGAATTGGATAAGCTTAGCCACAAATGGATTGGAACCTCTTCTGGCGTTGTCTATTGGGATCATTTAAGATGGGCAGTTTGGAACAACTCGACTAACCCAGAATTAACTGCAGGAAACGTAACTAATATAGTTGAAACGGGAAATGCAAACATCTGGTTTACCGTTGATCCTGCATCTTCTCCTGGAGACAACGAACTATTCTTTTTCGACGGATACTTCTTTACTAAAGTGCTTTATCGAAATGATGGAACAAGTTTAATCAGCCCTTGTCCTAATTTTTACGGTAAGTCGGCACTTTCTGCACCGTGGAAAACAATTAAAAACGGGGAAACAACTTATCCTAAGAATCTTATTTTCTTAACAAATCAGGGAGAAATTGGTAAACTCGATTATCTTATTCCACATATCCATGCGACATCAAAATTTGCTGGAACCCCCGGATGGGATTTTGTTTATCATGAAACGTCTCTTCCCCTTCCTGCAATCCAGTATGTTTATAATTCTGGAATTGGAGTGTCTCAACTTAACTTCAATTTTATAATCGGTCCACTTTACGATAACATCACTTTAAATTCAGATGTTACTAGACCAGTTATGCCTTCTGTTGATAGGTACTCTTGGAGTAAACCCGTTTGGCCAAGATACAATGTTAGTTATTTAAATGATCAATTTCCTTCTTTAGATCTTGATAATGTTTTCTTGTATGCTCCTCTTAGGGATATCATTAAAGGAAAAGCCACCAAGGAAGCTTATTGGAGAAATTCACAGATAGAAAGGATCTCTCAAAAACAATCCAGAGAACTCTTTGAAAATTTTGAATGGGTGATTACTTTAGGTAATACTAGTGTGGATCAGGGAGTGAAAGTTACCGTCGATAACGAGGGGGATATTATTGTTATAGGAGACTACAACGGTAGCATCTTCATGGGAGAGGTAAACAACATCGGAACGCAGGATGTTTATCTAAACTCTGTCGATCCGAGTGTTTTTGTTGCAAAATATAATAAAGTCGGAGTTATCCAGTGGGCAAGATCGATTAATCCTTTGCCCGGAAGCCAGCTCAATGCTAGATCTATAATCACTGATGCAAATTCAAATATTTATGTTGTTTTAGACGACAACATAACTGGATTTATCCAATTAAACAAGTACAACAGTGCCGGTGTATTATTAAACACTCTAAACATTCCTGTTTCTCCTGTCCAGCTTCTTTCCGATGTAAAAGTTGACATTTACGAGAACATCTATATCTGTGGGGAATTTGAAGGAACTTTACCGCTAGGAACTTTCAATTTATCTTCGTCTGGTTTAACTTCTGGATTCGTAGCTAAACTTGATTCGTCATTAAGTTTTGTTTGGGCAAAGAAACTAGATACAACAACTTTCTCTTCTGGCTTAGAAATAGGAATTTTAAAAGAGGATTATTTGTACGTCACTGGACTTTTCACAACAGACGTTGACTTGGGTCCAATTAATTTAACAGGACCGGGTTCACCTGATATGTTTGTTGGTAAATTCTTGGCCGCTGACGGAACTTGCTTGTGGGCAGAATCTTTTGCAAACGATGCCTCGACAAGTTTTGGTAATTCCTCAATCACGATCGACACAAAAGGACATGTTTTATTGACCGGAAGTTTCACAGGAACAATAGAAATAGAAGGAAAAACCCTTTCGTCGTTCCCGTCAACGACCGACATCTTTGTTATTAAATTGCTTTCTACTGGAAAACTAGTTTGGATGAAAATGTGCGGCGGAGCTTCTGGTGACCAGGCTTTTGATATTGAAAGTGATTCGGAAGAAAATGTTTATATCACTGGATCCTATACCGGAACAGCATATTTTTCACCCGATGAAATTAACTCTAGAGGCGGAACAGATATTTACCTGACTAAATTTAACAAAGACGGAACCCTAGTTGATATAGTAACTGCGGGTGGCGTCAATAATGACAAAGGCGCAGATCTTGTTCTTGATAATGAGGAAAACATTTATATTACTGGATATTTCACAGGATCCGGTGCAGACTTTTCCCCTTACATCACAGCTTCCCCACAGGGCGGATCAGAGGATGCTTTCTTGGGAAAAATACCGAAGCAGAGATTTCAATCTGGTCTTAAGATTGGTGCAGTACAATCTTGGCTTGGGTCTCATTCTTGGTCGTGGAGGGAAGAAAAACTTTATGAACAAGAATTCGAAATTCCCTTAGCTTCGACAATTTTTATCAATCCCATAGATTCGCTAATACCAGGAAAGAAAAACCACGTTTGGTCTCTGGTTGATACAGAGAGTGGTGAAGAAATTGTAAGACTCAGAAAAACTCCTTATTTTATTTGGACGTTCTTAAATCCTGGATTCTACACTATTAGTTGTCAGCTACAAGACGCAAACGGAAACGTTTATGAAACAACACATAAAGGAAAAATAAGGGTGATAGACCACAAAACTCCTTTTGCCGGAGACCTTATCCCAGAAGTTGTAAATCCAAACGATTTCCTGCTTAGAAGTATTTATGATAACAGAAGAGATATGGGATTTCCTCCTGCTTCTAGATTTATAATAGACGAACCACCACAGTTACAAGAAAATATTCTTTAAACAGAATATTCTTTATAAATCTCTAAAATTTGTGGAACGATAGGATGTCTGTGGTTTTGTTTCAGGATAATGACTTTCACCCCATCTATTCTTGAGGCAAGTGTGTTAGTAAAATCCAACCCAGATTCTTTTTTGTTTTTCAAATCTATCTGAGTTGTATCTCCACAGATCATAATTTTTGAACCTATCCCTAATCTTCCCAGAACCATTTCCATTTGACTTTGGGTTACGTTCTGAGCTTCGTCAACGATAACACATGCGTTGACCAGAGTTCTACCCCTCATAAAAGGGAAAGGCAGAATTTCAATTAGGCCTTCTTGTAGAAGAGTGTCGATTTTTTGCTTGTCGTACAGCATGTATAAGTTAGAATAAATGGGTGCCAACCAAGGGTCCATTTTCTCTTTTAAATCACCAGGAAGAAATCCTATATCTTCCTTGGCTACTGTTGGTCTCGTAATAACAATTCTTTCAATTTCTCTGCTGAATAAAAGATCTAATGCTATTTGCACAGCTAATAAAGTCTTACCAGATCCAGCAGACCCCCTAAGGACATTGACTGGATTTTGTAAAATAATAGATTTGGCTTCTTTTTGTTCCTCGTTTAGAGTGATCTTGAATTTGATTGGACCTTTAGGCTTTCTTTTTTCTGTCCAGTTTTTTTCTTCCATAAATTAATTTTTAGTTCTGAGAAACATCCTGTCTTTTTGACTGTTTAAATATTGCTAACTTTTATTGTTGGTCGAGCAACAAGATATATATCAAAAAACGAAAATCAAATGTCTGTTACAATTACCGAAATTCTTGGCACCGATTCCATATCAGGATCACGCTTAACTATCAACGCTAACTTTTTGTTGTTGGAAAATGCTTATAATGATTTAGAAAATACTTTCAACATCAACGTTCTAACTGGATCCATGGACGTTTCTACCGCAACAAGCGGCCAAATTAAATCTAAAGCACTTTTGACTAACAGCTTAGTTATGCCTGCTTCCGGGTCTCCTACAATCCAAATTTATGGAACGGGAGCCAGCGCAGGATTTGGCGTATTTTCTAACACTGTAGCTTCAGCTACCGGTACCTTTTCAAACATTTTACAGACAAATTCTTTAGGTGCTTCTGGAACTTCAACGTTTGCAGGAACTGCTTCTTTTGGTTCTGTGGTTCAAAACAATGGAGCTTTTACAGTCGGTGCTTCCGGAACTTTTATAAACACAAACAGAAAAGCATCTGTTGGATCAACAACAGCTTTTCCTTCACCCCCTGCTTCAGGAGTAACTGGAACTTTTTCAAATCCATATATTCCAACATTAACAGAAAGCGTGGTTTATATTCAATCCGATTTTGTTTCAACTGCCCCTGCAGATTCTGCTAACAGCACAGGTTTCTTCTTTTATTCTACAACAGGAACCGGAGCAACCGCTTCTAGTATTCCTGCAGGATACACAATCACTTTTATAGATTCAGCAACTGGAGCAGGATTAATTGCTACCGGGGTTACTGGTCCAGGCGGAAGCGAATACTATACAGGATTTTCAACAGGAGATGGACAATATTCAGATACACCGAGTCACATCCAAACCCCTGGGGTTCCTTACAAATCATCCGTAACTTTAATGTGGGAGCCAAGGATAGGACAAAGTGCCTCTGATCAAAAAGGATCTTGGGTGGTTGTAGCAACAGCAGGTGCCTTCACCTTCTAATTAATTAAGAATAAAATCGATGGCAAAAACACCCTTTATTAGGAGCATTTCCACACAAGGTGGAACATTCTACACCTTTTCTTCTGCAGCTGAGGATCTTTCACTGACTTTTAATAACTCCCTTAAGAAGTTTAAATTTTCTAAGTATGCTTTATTAAAGCTACCAGAATTCGGTTCTCCGATTTATGGAGAAAACACTTTTCAGTTTGATGCCATTGACACAACATTTTTAGATGCTGCATACGGAGATTATATTCTCACTAATCCTAATAATTTAAGTCCATCACTCGAAATTTCTTTTCAAAACTATTGTCTAAATCTAGAGTCAACAGTTATTTCTGACCCAAATTATAATCCTGAGCTCAAAAAGAACGTTTCTGAAAGGGTTTTCTGGAAATGGGTCAAAGAATTAGGCGGTGTAAGATTTAGACCAGCAAACCCAAACGAGGTGGTTCCTACTCTTAATCAGGTCACAACCACAACTATTGATGGATATCCTTATTCGGATAAAAGATGGGTCGAAGAAAACACCTTATTGACAGGAAACGGAACACCAACCCCCCGATATGAGAGACTAGTTCAATACATTGGAGAAATTGATGTGGTTAATTCTGTACAGAATTCACAGAATGCTTATTCTGAGGTTTATATTCACGTGCCAACAAGCGACGGTGCAACTCCTTATGTTTTATTTAAAACTTCAGCAGACGAAAACTATTTTCCAGACCGGACATGGACTCACAATCCAACAGATCCTTTAGATACAGAATATCTACAGGGCAGGGATTCTGCTAGTGGCTTATATGGACCAAATGGCCTTCCTAAATTGGCTATTTTTGATCAGGATGTTTTAGGAGAACCAGGAGTTACGGGAACCTCAGCTACCGGATCTTTTACAAATAACTGGTATTCACCAAGAGACGAAGCTAACTCTTATTTTACTGATCCAAGCTTTTTTGATTCGTCTAATTACGAATTAGAAAAATACGTTTCTGCTTCCGGGCCAGGTTCGACCGTTGTAACATACGTTAGAAGTAATCTGGATGGTATTCAGATCGACTTTGATCCAGGTTCTTATAAAGCAATTCAAGATTACGTTGGGATTAGTACGATCGAAGAATGGAACGGAACCCCTACAACAACTTCTTTTGAATTCAATACAATTCTAGTTTATTATGATGTTTATGATCCAAATAACCCTGTAGATTCAGAAACCAATCTGTACGGAATTCTTTTCTTGAATGATCCAGAACCAGTATCGACTAATGCTGCTAAACTTCCTAATTTCCAGAAGTTCAAACCAGATCCGATTACTAAACTAAATGGTAATTCTTACGGATTTAAAATCAATCTGAAATTTGATACCGATGTTGAAAGCACAGGCGTTGAACAAGCGATCAATGATTATTCTTCCTTTTCACTTTCAATTTTTATGGATGCCGCGACTGTTTTACAGGATGCAGCAAAAACTTTAAATGATAGGACCTTACAGATTATAGATCTTCAGCAGCAGGTTCAGCAGTTACAGGATCTTATTATAAATACTGACGACAGTAACGAAATAAAAGCTAGATTAACCTTAGTAGAGAATGCACTACAAGCTAATCAGGCTTTGTTCGAAAACACACAAGATGTTTTAAGTCTTATAGAGCAAAATAGTGACACGATCCAAAACATCTTACAAAATCAAACATCAGTTCAGCTTTCTTATAACCTTGATCTCCTTAAAGACGGAAAGGGAACGATAGTAGATAGATCTGTCCCAAATATGCTTAAGGTTGATGTTACTCAGCAAGATTATAACATCGGTACTAATTCGATATTCACGATTAATCCTATAGCAGGAAACACAGTAAATCTTGAGCAGTACACGAATTATCTAAAACACAAGAATAATGGATTAGCTATCTCTGCTTCCAATGATATAGTCATAAGGATAGACGACAGCAAGCTTAGATGGAAAAAAGGGCAGACCCTCAGATTCTCTGTAGGAGATGCTATCGACTTAGGAAATTATTCCCTGGTTATTCTAACGGATGCTCTTGGACAATATCCTTTAAACACTCCTTCTGGAGTTCCTTATTCTGTTGTTGTGGCTGGGTTTTTAAATTCACAATTTTCTTCAGCAGGATTCACACCAATATTTGATATAGTTTGTGTTGATGATGTCAATCTGACTTTTGAAATAGACCAAATAAAATAACAAAATGTCGAATACTAAAAATTCATTCTCGTCTTTAATAGCACAATTCTTAAGATTACAAAAGAATTCATTAGAGATCATAAATAAACTGAACGAGGTTGCAACAACTCAAGATGATTCAGTCGAGATTGAGTTTCTGATGGACAACAACACCTCGGAAAATATTCAAATCCCAAGTTATGGATTTCTCAAATCCGAGATCAACAGACTTGATCAAAATATTTTAGCCCTATCTGGATTAGAGGATAACACCGCAAACATTAGAAAATCCGACGGAACGGTAGCAAAGATTTACCAAGCTTCGGTTTTAAAAGATCCAAGTTCTCCGAGCAGCCTTGCAGTACCTGGGACTTTTCAAGCCAGAAACAACTGGTTTTTTGAAAGTTTTTTAAATCCTCTCCTTTATATTTCCATTGACGTTGAAAATCAAATACCGGTAGATTCAAATAAGGTTGTTGTAAAAAGAATTATTGCCAACACCCAGTCTGATGTTCAAAAACAGTATTTTGATAATAATTTAAAAGGAAGAAACGATCTTACTGATGAAGATTTTATCGCTGCTCTAGAAAGTCAGGGAATTCAATATTTTATTGATGAGCAAATAAGCGACCTACCTCTGCAAAGTGTAAGATATAAAGGAAATTTTGGTGTACTTCGCATTTTTGACGAGGAAACTCAATCGACACAGAATGGGGTAACTACAACTACAACGGTTAGAAAATATAAGTTAAGCACCCTTAGGTACACTGACACTTTAGCAACAACTACAGATTCCAGGACACTTACTAAAGGAGATCAGTTGATCACTCCTGGAGGTACAAAATATGAAATATCTTCTATAGATGTTGCAGATTCAACAGTGGTTTTAAGAAGATTATTTGGATATGAGCCGGTTCAAATCGGAACAAATGCACTTTTGATTTACTCAAACACCTTATCGCCAAGAACAGTGGAGGTAAACGTTGGTTTTGATGAAAGGCAGGCAATATTCATCAAATCTGTAGACGAAAGATTTAATATAGCTAGCAGCACGTTTAGTCCTGGCGTTACGTTTTGGACCAACGAACTTCAAATCAACACATCAAACGGAGTACAAACTTTAGAAACATTTTATAATTCAGAGGTTTCTGATTTTGGACAAACTTTTATCGCTGCAGCAAAAGAGAAAACAATTCCTGCAGTCTATGGACAGAGCCCGTTGCCTCCCACAGTTTCTCCTGACGATTTTAAGGTTGTTCAGGTTAATAAACAGATCACTGATTCTACTGCAGGTCAAACCTTCAAGGACAAGATTCAGGTTAAAACCTCTCTTAAAAATGAAATCGACTCTATTGACAGAGCGATAGATCAGTCCAGAAGACAACTTAATGATTTAACAACAACAAGTACATCTAAAGTTCCAAATGCTGAGTTTAAAAAACTAAACGACAGAATAGGAACCTTAACAAAGGACAAGTCAACTAAAACTGACCTTCTTTATACTACTATTACTGAATTAAACACACTGACTTCAACAACTCCTGAGCTAGTTGAACCACCAAAGTATAGAGTGAGGGGGTTTTGGCCTATTCCTGAACCTATTTTTGACCCAAAAACGGGAGAACAGAATATCATTCAATTTAACGTAAGATATAGATATCTTTCCTTGACTGGTAATGCACCAGGTGTGGAACAAATTGAATTTATAGACAATGATGGTATTAAGAGATCTGGTCAATTTTCAGATTGGGTGGTTTTTAAATCTGATATCAGAAAAAAAGTTTATGATCCAAACACTGGAGTTTATGTATGGCAGATAGAGGATGTTAGCGATGCTAACACAGTTAACATCAACCAATTAGATATACCCATAACTAAGGGAGAAAAGGTAGAAATACAGATTCAGTCTATATCTGAGGCAGGCTGGCCAACAAACCCGCTTACTTCTGATTGGTCTACTTCCGCTATTATAGAATTTCCCCCCGATTTATCGGTACAAACTGGAAATGCTCCTTTTGTTGCTCAAAATATGAGCGACCAAACCCTTGTTCAGATACAAGCAGATCTACAAGCCAAAGGACTAGATCAACATCTATCAACTGCTTTCAACTCGGGAGACAAATATTATGGCCACACCGCTAATGTTATTGCTTCTGGTTTCTTTGATGATAGTGGAAGAGCAATAGATCTTTTTCAAAAATTAACCCAAATCGACAATGAACTCCAGTCTCTCAGGGCATTAATAGCTAGGGCAAAAGGAACTCTAGGAGTTTATATCAGAAGCGGGTCTGATACCATTAAGGTTAATCCTGGATCAACTGTCAATCTCTTTGCAGGTTACTATGACCAGCTTATAGATCTCTCAAACCCTAGCAACAAAGGTAAAATTGCTACTGTAAACTATTTTATAGAACTTAGAAACGAAGCAGCAACACCACTAGAGCTTTCTTCACTTATTCCAGGAGGTCAAAATGTACAGGCACCTATTTCAATTGTTTCACAAAACGATTACAACCAAAACAGAAAATACGGGGAAACTCCTGTACAGCTTTCAGGAACTGTAGCATCAGACGTAAACGTTTCTGCAACTGGGTATTTTATTCAGGCTCCCGGTTATCAATCTGCAAATGCCTATTCTCAATTTGTTTATCCAAGATACAAGAGTGTAGGTTTAGACGAGGATCTATATTACACACCAGTAAACGTGACTGGATGGACTATAGACGATGGAGTGGTTATTTCTGGATCTAATTATCCAATAAATTCTAATGGTATAATTCTGCCGTTTCAACCAGACACAACCTCTGTCGTTGGCGCAGGAGCAAATGCAAGTATCTGGGCAGGAACTTACACAACAACTTCCCCTGATGGTGGAGGATATCTTAATGAGTATTGCATACACCTTTCTCATCCTGCTATTAATAACGGACTTGCACAGACATTTCCAACTTTAGTACTTCCGCCTGTGGCAACACCAGGAGGACCTATGGTTTATCCTTCTTTTAGACAATCTGTTGGCTTTGAGGTTGATACCAATCTAAATGCTTCAGCAACAGGAAGCACACAGGCTTCTTCTAATCAACAACTTCAATTTACCCCTGCACTTTCTTTGAATTACGGGGTAGATCACGAGGCTTATCCAACTAAATTAGGATTCATTGATAGCGACGAATTTACTGTTGGAAAATATTCTTGTGGTTCTTATCTTTTTATTGCTCCAACCGATCACACAGCAGTGCAAGTCGAGGGAACAACTCAAATGGCTAAAAAGACCGTTGAATTTGGACAGGAAAACTCTATTACAGTTCCTTTAATTTTTCAAATGAGAGCGCAGGATAAGCTAGGGTATGTTGGCGGATGGAGAGCAGCAGGTAACCTGAAAAACATAACTTATAAAAAGAAATTGGGTATTGACGTTCAGGTCAAAAACGAGGAACTATTTTCTTTTGATGTATTGGTCAGCGGAAGCTACACTAAGACTTCTTTAGTTTCTCCTGCTTATTCACAAAACATTATAACTACAACATAATAATTAAAGGAATTGGCTAGAAAGATAATTAAGCAAACATCTTCATTTGGAGTTCTTAGAGCTAATCCAAGGATTTCTGGTAATGTGAAGATAACTGTCGATTCAGACGAAAATATTTGGCTGAATTCTATTGACTCAAACTCCGTGATGTCGGATCAGAGATATAAGGGATTCCGGATTTCTCCGGACTCTTCTTATGATAAGGATTTATATAGCTTTTTCTCCAACGGATCGACTCCTCCTCAATTTGTTTTTGGGCTTTTCGGGGAGGGACAACCGGTCCAGAATCAAACTTCTGTTCTTTCTGAATCTTATGACTTTACGTATTCTGCAGGGGTTAGCCAGTTAATCTCTGACAAATACGCGGAGGACTTTTCTTATTTAGCACCTTTTTGGCTTGGTGATAATATCCCTGACCATTTTATTATTTTTAGGGTTAATGATCCAATAGATTATTCGTATCAGATACCGGTGACTTCTCTGGTGCAAGGAAATTCTTATAAGGTTTTACAGGATCCTTCCGTTGATATTAACTCTCCCAGTTATACACCATTTCAGGTTTCTTCCTCCTCTGTTACATATACGGACGGGCAAGTTTTTGTTGCTGCATCAACCTCTTTTAATGTGATACAAGGACAAGGAACGGTTATTCTCTTGGATCCCCTTTATAATTTGAATTCAGTCGAGGATTCTGCATCACACTTTATAGAAAAAATTTTACCAAAATCTACAATAGTTGCAAATTTCGATCTTTCTGAAAATTCCAAAATTGGAAAATATCTAAGAAAAATACAGAATGATGCTAATTATACAGATTCTCTAATAGACGTTAGATTTGAGGAAAATCAAATAACAACATTCAACGGTGTAAATTATCAAGTTGGTATATTTGATAAAAAAGGAGATTTTCTTTTGGACTATTATAAAAATCCAGAAACACAAATAGGATTTGAAGATTTTATGACAGATGGCTTCAGGAGAAATGGGGTCTTAAGTTACCGTCTTCTGAATCTAGAATTTTTGTTTAATGACGAACAAGCTCCGGACTATACAATCAATAGGTATTATGGTCTATATGTGAATGCCCCAGCAATGGCGACATTTAAGCTCGACGGAAATGCTCTGTACCAGGACCAAGGAAATTCCGGAAATCTCCCCGTTCCTGATAGAAATGACAAAGGATATTATTCAGAAAATCTTTCCTATTTCCAAACAAATCCTGAGGGCATAAGAATATTCATAGAATCCAATACCATAACAGGAGTTATACCAAACTCGGACGTGGTAAATCTATCAGAAAGCAACAAGCTTTTTTGGGTAAAAGATAAAAACGGAAATTTTCATTCTTTAAAAAGAGACGAGAATTATCAGTCAACGTCTCCAGGAAATCCTAAATCGATTTACGGATTGGTTGGATCGGAGAACCAATTGGTTCTCGAAGATACTGTCTTGGATCTTTCTGTTTTTACCGGAGAAGATACATCTACCAAAAAACAGTATGCTGCAGAAACAACAGGTGAAAAAGGAAGAGCTTATTCTGTTCTAAGGATTGGCGGAGAATTCACTTTGACAAACCAAGACACTTTGGTGTTTTATAACCCCCTTGGCAAATACGGAATCCCTGGATCTAAATACGACCTTTTCAAAACATCGGATCTCTCCTCTGTTATTGATGAGTGGGGTCCTGGGAGTTATTATGCACAAGACGGAATTTATTATTTTCATCCATTCGGAACAAACGAACAGATTGCCTCCGCTTTAAACGGAATTTTTAACAGCTACAGCTACAATTCTTTTGAATCGTTTCAGTCTGGTGACGAAGTAGTTATTAGAATAAAAGCAACAGGAACTTCAGAGAATAGTAAATATAGCCTCGATTTTTTCCAAGATTTTTCAATGTCTCAAAGAATGCCAGACTCTAGAAGAGGTATTCTTTTCATAAACGAAAAAGATGTTTGTGATATTAACCAGAAACAAAATTTCCTTGGAGGATCAAACTACTCAAACACTAGGGTAAAAGTAAAGCTGGAGGACGCAAACAAAATACAGGTAGGCGAAACGTTCATTAACACGAACAGGGGTTCGTCTATAGTTTCTGGAAAATTTAGATTCATCGATCAATATGCAAAAGACTCGAATGGTGAGATAATAGGCTTAAAGGATTTTGAAACACACGCAACATTAGAAATTGCAAACTTTACCGAAACTGTTTCTTTAGGGTCAGAGAAAAAAGTTACTGCCTACGACACGTTTAATGTCGAATTGGGCATCTTTTCCTTCTATGGCTTAAGAGAACTTGACATGGACTTTTGGTCTAGTGAATATGGATACACCCCCACTCAAGAGTATTTTAAATATTTAGATGTTAAACCAGACGGAACAACTATTATAGTCCCTGGAAAATCTTATTTTGTATCACAAGGAGCACAAATAGTTTATGATGGTAATACAATAAATGGACCTGAATTTTTTGAGGGTGTTGTAGGGCAGGATTCATATCTTTTAGTTACTGGTTCTTCCTCAGCAGAATCAAATGTTTATCCAACTTTAAATTCTAGAGGAAATATTTCTAGTGGAGTTACCTCTAGTAACTTTGATACTAATTTTTATCCAGATCTTGATGCTTTTCCTGGATTTTATGGTCTTCAATCTTTACAGTTTGTAAATGACGAAGTTGGTCTGACGAGTAAAGAGAGTCAGCTCAATTTTGGAAAACTTAATTCTGAATACGATTACACCCAGGACAACTACAATCCAGATTATGCTTTACTAAGTAGGGTAAGTCCTTTCATTACAAAATGGGTTTACGAGAAAGGTACAGACGTTAGGGGAAACGACTATAGGCTCAACTCTAATTTAGCTTTTGGGCCTTTAAATTTTTCTCCTAGCTTTTTCAGAAGAAATCAGGATCCCCAATATTTCACACACGAATGGTATCATCTGCAAAAGCCGCCATACTCTTTACCAGAAAATAATTTACACCAAGATAAAAACTATCTAAGCGGAGAAGTAAACGAAGCTTTTTTGACCGATGCCGATCCTGCAAAAAGAGATTATTTTTTAGATTATTTTTCAGTAGAAGGAGAAGATCTACAGGTGTATTATCCAAATAGTTCCACAATTGACGATGTTAATCTAACCGAAAGATACGGGATTTTCTCTTTTAACAGAGCTTCTGGATTTTCTGAGACCTTATATAGGGGTGCAAAAATCAGGATCAAAAGAACATTCACCGATTATGGGCAGAATGAATCGTTAAAATATTTGAACGATGATAGATTTTTTGAGGATTATAAGTTTTCGTGTGTTATTGTTCCTGTTGAAAATGTTCCCGGAGAAATACAAGCTCCTATTAAGATTAAAGTTTTAGAAAACAGAACCTTTAAAAATATAACTTTTCTTTTAGAAGTTGTTATTGACGATGCAAGGGTTTACAATTTAGAAGAAGTTAGTCCCGAGCAACAATATCTAGATCTAGATTATTTTCTTCTTTATTCTTTGAGAGACAAGATGAAAAAGAATTTCGTTCCTGCGTCTTCTCCATTTTTACCCAGCAACTCTATAGAGCTTCCTGCAGTAGGAGACATAAAACTTTCCTCTGCACTAAACGTCACATCCGTTGTAACATCCGGAGGATCTTTTTCGAACGTTAATCCCGGTTCATTCAACGGAAGTGGAGTTGTTTATAGTATACCTAATCCGAATTATGAAACGGATTTAAGGGACGAGGTTTCTTTCCTTTACCTTTCTTCTACGGTGCCGTCTCCCCTAAGCTCGACTGGTCCCGGATCTTTTTATGGTTATGCTGGAGGGATAGGCCCAACAGGGGGTTACACTCTTCCTTTTGCGACTGGAGTAGGACAGGACTTTTTAAATTTCACTGCACTAGATCCAAATTATTTATTTGACTTCTCGTCCGTGGGAATTCCTGGTCCAGTTAATATCCCATCCGTAGTTTCCTACACTGTTGCTCAAAATATCCCAATTTATCAAAGAGAAGGTGGTTTAGGTTATTGGGGAACCCTACTAGAAAAAATCAGTTTTGCTAATCTTTCGCTTTGGGTAAACACGGGATATCCTTATATAGAATATAAAAGCTATGTTTGGGATTCCTCTACACAAACCACACAAGTTCTGGACAACCAATTCGCATTAGAATTCCTAAAGCCTTCTGTTTTTCAACAGGAGGCATTGATTTATCCAGTTGAAATAACAGATAAACCCGAAGAACTCGAGCTATTCAATATAGGTTATAATGTAGCTGAGTTTACCGGGCAGTCAGAAATTTACAGATACAGCGGAAGTTACGTTCCTAAATTCAGAGAAATTTTAAAATTCTCTGATGTTAAATTTGACTATCCTTCGTGGCTAGTTCCTGATAGCTCCACATTTTTTGTTAAGGTTTCTAATAAAACCATCGATTCTTCTACCTATGACATAGGCTCAACACAAGCATATTTTATAGGCGAAGGAATTTATTCCCCGTCCTCTGTTTCGACTTGGACGGAGCAAAAAGAAATAACACTGGTAAAAGGCCTAACTTATTTCTTTGACCTTTCTGATTCTTCCAATTTAGGATACCAAATTTATTTTTCAACATCCTCGATGGGCAACAACCTCTCTGGTGATTCTTTAACCGATGGTTACACTTTGGTTGGAACACCAGGTAATCTTGGATCGTATGTTATACTACAGGTTCCCTATGATTGGCCTACAGATGTTTATTATGTTGCACAAGGGGGTAAATTTATGGGTTCTAAGATTAAAGTTGTAGATTCAATTGAGTATTCTTATTGTAATTTCGGGCCTTATAAGGACGATTTTGGAAAATCCAAGAACGTAAATTATTACAAGTATGCAACTTCTTGGATATTTAGAATTGGTCAAAATTCACCTTTCGACCCTGTTTACAACCTGATAGGAGAAACTCCAGTAGATAAAAGGGACCTTTCGATCTTTGAAAGTACCTGGGATCCTGGATTCTACAGAGAATATACAAGCCCGATAGCATTCATTAGTCTTCCGGGAACAAGAAACATGAAAGAGGAAAAATCGTTTTTTGGCTCTAAAGCTATGAAGACTCCTCAGTCAATAAATTCACAAAAACAACTCGTTTATCCCACATCTCTTCCTGATGTACTAAACATCAATTATGATAACATTCCAGATTTTGAAATATTCTGGGAAGAAACAGAAGGAGAAATTAGGGGAACAATTCTGATGGATCGGATTTTGATAAGATATTTCCTCGAAGACGGAGCTAAACAAACTTTTCAAAGTTTTATCGTTCCTGAATTTGGATTTGGTTCTTTAAGTACAGTTGATGATGATTTCAACGAATACATGAAACAAAACATTTTACCGATTTATCAATCTCAGAATAACGGGACCTATTTGAAAAAAATAGCGATAATTCCTAGCACTAATCTTGACCCAGTAATAGGAAATCTTGCTGATTATCAAAAACTCATCAATGGATATTACCCTTCACAGGAAGTTAGATACACTAAAGTAAACGAACTAAGGTACCAATTTAGAATTCCTAAAACTCCTTCTTTCGACTACTCACTAGCATTCTCTATACAAATTGGAAAAATTTAACAGGGAGAGAATTTTTGATATATAAAGCAAGTATAAAGAAAGATGCCGCAGATAAACATACTAAACATTTTACAAGGGGATAACCAATCTACAATCGTAGATAAAGTTAACTACAATTTTGATCAGATTCTTAGCGCTGGTGGTGGACCACAAGGACAGCAGGGACTAATAGGACCAACTGGACCTATCGGCCCACAGGGAGTTCAAGGAGTCCAGGGTCTACAAGGACCATCTGGAACTAAATGGTTTGTTCAAGACACAACACCCGCTTCCGGAAGTGTTAAGGGGAACAATCCTTTCCTTTATCCCACACTAGGGGATTATTGGTTAGATCCAGATTCAGCAGATCAAGATATTTGGGTTTTTACTGCGACCGGATGGGTTTATTCCGGTTATGGATTAGCAGCAGGAGATCTATTCCAAAAAGTAACCCCTATTAACATTATTGGTGGTGCAACAGCACAAGCCATTTTAATAGCAGGTACAGCTGGAAATCAAACGGTTACTCTTTCTGACGCATCAATAAACGCCGATTATATCTCAGGTGGTACAGCAATTGATAGCTTAAACTTTGAAGATTCCAAATTAAAAATCTCGACTAAAGACGGAAGACAAAATATTGTTAGTTTTTCTAGGTCTGATTACGAAACGGGAAACACCGTAACCCCTCTGGGAACTACGGCAGGTGTAGGCAACATTAACAATCCTAGAATCGAATGGGACTCTTTGACTTCCGGCGTTAATAATTATTTTGACATTTCTTTTACCAACCCTACCGGAGCAATTTCTATTAAATCTTTAGGTAGTTCTGCAAGTGGAGGGGTAAATCTTTTAGCTAATGGAGAAATTTCAGCTCAGTCTAACTCTTCTCACATTTTGTTAAAAACAGCAGGTTCTTCGGGAACTTATGTTTCTAGTGATTTCATAGAATTGGGAAATCAAATTTCAACACCGGTTCATAATCCTGCAGCTCCATTTTTTGCTAATGCAAATGGTGCTGGCATAGGTTTAGGAACTGGATCTTTTTTACAGACTGGAAACAGCCTTAGGAAACTGGCAGTTAATGGTAACGTTAGTGTTGGTAAAACTTCTTCTTCTCACACTTCTTCTCTGTTCGTTGGTTCCGCTTTAGCAGCTCCAAATTTCAATAAAGGAACTTTATTTTCTGAAGGGTTTATCGGGGTTGGTGCAACTTCGCCAACTGGAGTTTTTGGTGGATCGGTTTTAGCAACTGGCCCTGCTGAAGCCCAAGGAAGATTTCCTGTATTGTGGGTAACATCCCCTAATTATGGTCCAGGGTTGCAGATAAAAACTTTAGGAAGTAGCACTTTTTCTGGAAGAACAACGGTAGGTGATGGAGTTTTTGATTACCAAAATTCAGGCGGAAATAATGGACTTGCTGGTACTGGCCCAGACTTTTCACAAGAGGTTTTCACATCTGGAGCAGTGTTTGGCTCTGGAATTAGACCTCTTATAAGTTATCAGCACAAAATAACTGATTCCTCTAATACAACAGGTACTGCACCAGTTTTTGGCATAACAACATTCAGCAACGCAGGCGCATACTCTCCCGTCACTTCTGCGAATAAAACATTAATACAGACAAGAAATTCAAACGAATCCTTGATCCTCCAAGCTAACGGAGGAACAGCTCAGTCTGGTCAGAGTAACCAAGTTTCTATTGGAGCAGGAAAATATAATTATCTGAGCGTTTATTCTGGACCTTCTGGATCTACGACAGGTGGAAATGTTACTATCGGGAGTTTTTCTGATATCGTTAGGGGTGCATCCGGATCCCTAACTGGCGGTAACACCGCTAACACACAGACTTATGCCAGAGGCCACGCTCTAACAGTTACTGGAATTAGTACAGTGGGAACTAATTATCCATGGAGTCTTTTTAACGTTAATACAACAAGTTTAGGTAATTCTCCAGTCGGAAATCTTTCCATGTTGAAAGTTCATAGAAATCTTTACACTCAAACATACAATAAGGGAGGTTCTATAGCAGCAGCAACAGGTCCAGAAATTAGCAATTTTCCTAATGGTTTAGAAATTACATCTTATAAATCAATAAGTAACATATTTACAAAGGGAGCAAATTCATCTGTAGCTATTGCAGTTGGTGCAACTGACGAGATTTTAAACGGGCTCACCCCGGGAACTGCAGCTCCTACTGGATTCTTCGTTTCTGATACTGGGCAAAACGTTTCTATAGGAACCCCAATAAATTATAATAACGCATTAACTGTTGTTGGTGATGTTGGTATAACAGGATCAGTTGGGATCACTGGAGATGTAAGTCTGGTAGATGATACAGTCACATCCATTGGTACTATTTCGTTAAATGATGGGTCAGACCCTAGTGTTGTCGTTTCCGCAGCAATCCCGTCGGTTAATTATGATAGAATAATCTATTTGGTTTCACAAAACACTTTTGGAAATGTCCAGATTAGTAGTGGAAGTTATTCCATCGAAGCTATAATTGGTGGAGGCCTTACAATTGGATCTGGTGGTACTCCTATATTTTATAATCTGGGCAGTAACAGTGGTGGTCTAGACGGGAGAAGTACCAATCTAATCACCAACTCTAGCTTTATTTTACCTGCAGGTTTAAATTGTAGGATAGAAACTAGAAGATTTACCTTGGACATTATATCTGGACCGTATTTAATATTTGTAAGATCCCATAGATTTGGAAGGGCCTAATTCAGACTTTAAATGCTATGAAAAAAGAAGAATTTATAGAGCAGTATACGCAGATACATGAAAAAATTTCGTGTATCGAGAGGGAGATAGATCACTTTATTAATAATAAGGATCAAATCGTAGAAAATCCTTTGCTTTTGCAGGATTTAAAAAACAGATTGGAAAAAGAAATAGAGACATTAAACAAAACAAGAGAACATGAGAGACAAGTCTTCCAATACTAAATTAGTTTATGTGCTGGTGGCAGTCATAATCTTACTGATTTTACTTGGTCTAAAACAGTGTAATGATGGTATTTCTTTAAAAAACCAATTAGATATACAGGATCTAAATATTAGTGCTCTTAAAGATTCTGTAAGAATTACCAAGAATAAATTAGGAGAAGAGATCTTCGTAAAAAAATCTCTGCTTGCAACAAATAAAAACTTAGAAGGTTTAAACAAAGAACTGTCTGATGAAGTTAAGAAATTACAAGGAAAGGTTATTACCCTACAAAAAATAGTAGCAGAACTTGAATCCGATACAGTCTACATTACCAACACAGTAACAAAATATCCCGACGGTAGATACAGTCTGGATTGGAATTATGACACCACTTTTTCCCCTGGCAATTACCGTACCTTTTCAGGCAACAGCTTCTTTGTTTTTGATACAATCAGAAATAGGGTCATTCCTGGAGTAACTCGGATAAACGAAGACAAATTTGGGTTTTCTTTAGTGACAGGGATAAGAGAGAAAGACGGGGCACTAGAAATATTTGTCGATCCCAAATATCCTGGTATGACAATCACAGGAATAGAAGGAGCCGTTATAGATCCGCAAAAATCTTCAGTGCTGAAGAAAATGTTTCCTTCTAAAAATTGGACTATAGGTCCACAGGCAGGAATAGGTTTAGGTGCGGGATACAGCATAAACGGACAACCTTCTTTTGGCCCTGTAATTATGGTCGGATTTGGAATACAATACTCATTAATTAAATTTTAAGCGATTTCCTATAAGAATATATAAGGCATGTCCTATACATCAACACAAAGATTTGTAAAATTAACTGAATACTTATTACTTGAGTATGATTACACAACTGCTCCCACACCGGAACAATATTTTGTAAATACTGGAACCCCTGCTATTGGGTTCGAGAAAATAGTCAATGGTTATTTTAATGGTGAGGTCCAGATCCTAAACAATTCTGCATCTCAGTCTATCACTAATAACGTTAGAGAACTAAGTGTTGTACAAACAGGAAAAAACAAGTTTGTTACTTTAGATAATGATTATCTTGTACCTTATTTAGACACAGATCCTAAATTAACTTCTGTTCCAAATCTTCCAGTTGTCTTCCCTTCGAATATTGGGGTTTATTATGATACTATAAAATTCCATATCGTTGCCGGTTATAATTTCAACAATTTAGACGGGATTATTTTACAGGTTAGATTTCAGGAAAGAACAGGAAAAAAAGCAACGGTTCTACAACTTTTAGTGGAAAGGGGCAATATAGATTTACCAATTCTAAATCCTAATCCAATATATCTTGGCGGTGCATTATACGATCATTATGTAGAGGTTAAAATTCCGGCTTATGCTAATATGGTCTATGAGTTTGAAATTCTAAACGGAACTCCAGCTCAGGCCAACACATTGGCTGCTAAAATTTCGTCCGATGGTAAAGGATTCTTAAAAGATGCTCCTATACAATTTACACTGTACGAAATAGCATCAACAACTTTACAGAACGGATATCAAACTTATATAGGACAAAACCGGGCAGAGCTTGCAGTTGTACCTAAAGATAATTATTCCGGTCTAGCCGCAACAATACAAGAAAATTCATTTTACAACTACCTGGAATACTATCCAACTTGGGATGGCAATTTTATAGAAGATTTTATTATTTCAGAAGGAAGTGCAGGTGTTCTCTATTACGTTGTAAACGAAATAGAGGTTAAAGAACAAGTGGGATTGTCTTATATAACAACCTACAATTTTTCAAGCACACAAACCCAGGATTTTAATGCTCCTGTTATTTTCCGTCCTGTTGTTGTAAACTCCTTGGCAACTTCTTTTGTTGTCAATTATACGATGAGACTAGTTAACAGGAACAATCAGAATCAAATTATTAGAAGAGCAACCTTTAGTTCTTTTGATGTTAATAAGTACGGTAGAGACGTAAGTAAAATCACCTTAACTACTGGAGCATATTCGCAGAAAGTCTATAATAAGCTCGTACAAGCTCCAAATGTTCTTGCCCCCTATGGAGTACAACCTTCCCCTGGAATAGTTGAAAAGAAGATCCCTGTTTTTTATAAAGACAATCAAATAGCAATCACTCAACAGAGTGTAATTATTGATAAAGATGGAAACGTGGTTTCTGAGGTTTCTTCACCTAATTCCACACAGATTTTTGGACAGGGTAAGGCAACTATATTAGTTGATCCCTTTGACAACTTTTATAAATTCACAGTCTATAATCTAAAAGGAGGAACAACACCAGAGATCTTAGATCTTGGTACTTCCCTTTCTTATTTTATAGTCTTTCTGGATTCAACAGGACAATCAGTAAGGGTCGAAAACATCAAGAATAAAACTTCTGTTTCTAATCCCACTTTGGGACAGGTTGCTTTTAAGGTTGTTCAAACAAATTCTAAAAAAATCCTTGAATTCACGACCAGAGAGTTTTATATTATTTCGAAAACCCCAGACGGAACAGAAACCAAATTATATTCTGGATTCTGGCAAACCCCACAAGAATTTGCATTTGCCCAAGCAGAAGCGGCTACTGGAGCAACTGCAGCAGCAACAGGAGCTACTGGAACAACAATAGTAACCGAGGCATCTGCTACAGGAACTACAGGAGCAACAGGAACTAGCACCACAACCACAGGCAATCAAATTATCAATAGAGTTCCTATTTCTTCAAAAGACAGATTTTCAGGAAAACCTTATGTTACAGGAAGTTCTGCTATTCTAAGTGTGAAACCAACCAATTTTCTCAACACAACCGGGGGAACTGGTCCACAAAACATAAATATCGGAGGAACTAGAGGAGGATCTAACCAGACTTCCAACCAATCCGTCTTTATAAATATTTCTGCTTTAGCTAATGCAATTTCTGGACAGGAAGCACAAAACCAAACTGTACAACAGATAGTAAATTATTATTTTACACCAGGAGCTCCTGGATCGAATTTATTCAGGGGAATTAAACCTAGCCAGTTCTTGACGGCAGCTCTTCAGATACACCCTAAACTAGAAAACGGGCAATTTGATCCTAAATATATACAGTATTGCAACGCTTTAAATTTCCCAGTTACTAGCGATCCTGGAGCACAATCAAATCCTTTAGGGACGGTAGGACCTACTGGGCCAGCAAGAGGAAGATAATAATTAATTTATGATACTAAATTCTCGACAAAATGGCTTTATCTTTCTTTTCCCAAAGGAATTTTTGTATCCAGAGGTTGTAAAAAAATATAAACCATACATCACCAGGATGCCTATTCCTTATGATACGGTAAACGATTTTATCAATGCTACGATTCAATCTATAAATTTTCCGACACTTAGAACTATTGATAACGTAGAACAAGTTAGACCAGGAGGGTTCAAGCAGCACTATAAAAGCTCAACCACTCTTCAGAATTTGATACAGAGGGATTTCACAGTCACTTTTAAGTTGGGTGAAGGCTTTATCAATTATTGGGTTATCTATGAGAACGTCATTAAATTTTTGGATTTCCAGAACAATGACCAATATCTACCGGATTTTAGGCTGATGCTTCTTGACAACCAAGGTATCATCATGGCCAGCGTGATCCTCCAACAGCCTATAATCACTTCTCTTTCCGAGATTCAGCTGAACTACTCTTCTACCACTCCACAATTTTCCACTTTTAGCTTGGGATTCAAATGCAATTACATAAACTTAAAACTTGAAATTGGATAAAGCCATTATTGGAATAGATCTATCCCTCAATTCGCCAGGATTTTGTGTTCTTGCAGAAGCGGGAACTAAGTGGATTAGTCTACACAGAACAACAAACATCGTGGATAAGATGTATAAAAAAGACGGATCTCCTTTTAAGGTTTTCAATGAATCCCCTGGATTTTCTATCAACATTATTCCAAAAAAAGAATTCACAGGAGAATATCACGATAAGGAAAGGCAAAAGATCTTGAACGCAATTGAATTCTCGAAAAGGGTCCTAGAGCTTCTTGATCCTTATCTAAATGAAAATTCAATAGTTGGAATGGAAGGACTTTCTTTTGGGTCCAGTGGAAATTCTCTAATTGACATTTCTATGACCACTGCTCTTGTGAGAGCTGGTATTGTACAAAAGATAGACCCAAAAAATTTCTTTGTGATTTCCCCAACCACGCTGAAAAAATTCGCAATTAAGGGAAATGCAAAAAAAGACGAACTCTATAACACACTTTTAGAAAAAAAAGCAAACGACAATAGAATCTCAGAAATAATTAACCTTCTTAGGGAAAACAAATCAAATTGGATTAAAGGATCGGGTAAAGTGGAAAATCCATGCTCAGACCTAATTGATGCCACCTGGATATGTTTCTTTTTAGAGGAAAATTTGGAGAAACTTTCCGTTTCTTATCGTGTATAATTTGTGTTAATCAAATAAATTTTTAAATAAACTTGAATTAGTATGGAAAACAATTTTGACATTTTCAACTTGGACAACGAAGCATTCGTGAAACAAGAAGCGAAAGGCAGAGAAGAAGATGAATTTCTTTATAAGCCTTATCCCGAACTAGGAAAAGACGGTGTTTATAAGTCACTTGTCAGATTCCTTCCGAATGTTGCAAACCCTAAAAAATCTAAAGTTCATCAGTATTACGTTTGGCTTAAGGATCCTGTGGACGGAGCAAATATGAAAGCTCTTTGTCCCTCGACAGTAGGTAAGAAATCAATTTTAAAAGACATCTTTTGGAAATTGAAAAATTCAACATCTGCTAAAGACCAGGAAATTGCAAAGTCTTTTTCTAGGAAAGAAGATTTTTACTCCTTGATCCAGGTGGTTAAAGATCCAAATCGTCCAGACCTAGAGGGTAAAATCATGGTCTTGAAATTTGGACGTAAGGTTAATGACCTGATCGAACAACAAATCAAGCCAGAATTCGGTAATCCATCAAATCCTTATGATTTATTCGAAGGTAAAAACTTTGGCCTTCATGTTCGTAAGGTAGGTGACTGGAATAATTACGATCTTTGTCAATTCGTAGGAGACAAAAATCCGATCCTAATCAATGGAAAAGAAGTCGCAAAAACAGAAGATGACAGAGAAAGAATCGTAGAATATCTTAAAACGGGTCCACAGGATCTAGAAAAATACGACTATAAAGACTGGACAGAGGAAGAACAGGATAAGATCATGAGAATTATCCGTAACACAGTTCCTGACGGCAGATTGGTTTCCGAAATTATTGGAGGAGCAAACAATGGATCTCGCCAGGAAAAAACCTCTAGCTCTGATTCTTTCTTCGAGGAGACTAAAACTTCTAGTACTTCATCAAAGGCTTCAACCAACGGTTTCTTTGACGAGGATACAGAAACTCCGGCTCCTTCTAAATCATCAGCTAAAAAAGGATCACCTTCACTAGACGATCTATATAACGATCTATAATTTAAAAATTATGGATCTGTATGGGGTCGAAAGAGGTAAGTAGTATATCTGTCGATAGAGTAAAATCTATTGTTCACAGAGCTCTTGAAAAATTCTTTGGGCCTGATCCAAACAGACTTAAAATTTATCAAGGGGGCAGTAGATTAAATTTTTGCTGTCCCTATTGTGGAGATTCTAGCGATCCAAAGAAAAAAAGAGGAAACCTTTACACCGACACTTTAACTTATAAGTGCTATAACGGGGGATGCGGAATCTTCAAACCACTGAGCAGTTTTGTTAAGGACTTTGATTTAACCGATACTCTAACAACAGACGAGATCGCAGAGATAGCTGAGATTTCTAGAAGTTCAGTTACTAGGAAAAAGGTTAGAAATTCAATAGATTATTTCTTTGCACAAAACTACAAAGACATCCTTGTTTCTAGAGAGTATTTAAAATCTAGGCTCGGACTAAAAGAAGTCAAAGGAACATTTGCAGAGAAATGGTTGGTTGAAAGAAATCACGTCCCAGACCAAAAGTTCTTGTGGGATCCCAATAGGAGAACACTATATCTCCTAAACCTTTCTGGTGACGAAACTTTGGTCCTCGGTCTTCAGATCAGACCCATAGTCAAAAAATCCAATAGTAAATATTACACCTACAAGTTAAGTGGGATCTATAAAAATCTGCTTAAAGAAGCTTCCCCTGAAAAAATTCTTAGAGCAGAGGAGGTAGATCCCATTTCTTCTGTTTTTGGATTTTCGACTGTGGATCTTGATTCTATGATTACAACTTTCGAGGGTCCTTTGGATGCTTGGCTTTGCCCGAATTCGATTGCCCTCTGCTCAATCAACAATCCCTTTCCTTTTGATGTTTCTAATAAAAGATGGTTCTTAGATTCTGATGAAGTCGGGAGGGAGAAAGCAAGAGAATTTCTACAAAAGGGGGAGGAGGTTTTTCTGTGGAGTAAATTTCTTAGAGAAAATAATTTTCCTGATAGAGACAAATGGGATCTCAACGACATCGTCAACTATGTTAGAAAAAATGGGATTAAAATAAAAAGATTAGACAACTATTTTTCTTCTGAAAAGTGGGATATAATAGACATATGAAAACCAAAGAAAAAATCAAATTTCCACTAACAATAGATACAGAAATAGAGTTTCCGAATTTGGAATTTTCTGAAAATTTTCAGGTAAAAGATGTGAAGGAAAAGATTGACTCCAGGGTCAGAGAAATTTCTTCAAAGAAAGACAAAAAGACGAGAAGTAAAAAATTATTTTAGATGGTAGATTTTCAGAAAAAATTTGAAGAAGAAAGCGCAGAATGGAGCGAAAAAATCCGGGTTCTTTCTATCAGAATGAAAAACATTAAGGAGATAGCTGAGGTCCAGGTGGATCTCTATTCTAACAGACAGGTTCTTCTAGAATATGTTACAAAACTAGGACAGGTTCTTTCGAAGCTTAATGCAAAATATAGAAAGGATAGAGCAGAGAGACTCAAACATTGGTCTGAAAATTCACAGATTAAATATGGAGCCAATGAGAAAACTCCTTTGATTGAGGGAGATTTAGCAGAGCTCAAAGAAAGGATCGATCTTGTAGACGGATACATTTCTTTCCTAAACGAGACAATAAAAACTGTCGATTTTATGCTCTACGGGATAAAAGACAGGATTAAACTACAGGAGTTTTTAACAGGCAATCCTTCTAAATAGACTCTATCTTTTTTTCCATGTATTAGATATATAATATATGGAATATAACGATTACTATGTTTACGTTTATCTTGACCCTAGAAAACCAGGGAATTATGTATATTCTGAATTTGAATTTCAATTTGAACCTTTTTATATAGGAAAGGGGAGGAACCATAGATACAGAATACATCTTCTTAAGGTTAAAGGAGGTAGTTATAAAAATTTACCAAAATATAATAAGATAAAAAAGATATTAGATTCTGGAATGGATCCTATAATTATTAAATATAAAATGGATCTTCACGAGAAAGATTCTTTTGATCTTGAAAAAAATATGATAAAATCTATAGGAAGAAAGGATCTAAACAATGGACCATTAACAAATCTTAGTGATGGAGGTGAGGGAAACGGAGGTAAGAAGTTTACTGACGAACATCGTGCTAATATAAGCTTATCGAAGAAGGGAAAAGTATCAGATAGAATGAAAAAACATCTAAAATCTGTACACGAAAGAATGAAGGGAAATAAAAGAACACTGGGTTTTAAATTTACAGAGGAGAGTAAAACAAAGATGTCGGAATCTAGGAAGAAAAAACCAGTACTTCAGATGAATGAATCGGGTGAAATATTAAGGGAATTTACTTCTATAAAAAGTGCTGAAGATTATATCGGGTATGATATTTCCCGTGTACTTAGAGGTGAAGGCAAAACTGCTGGTGGATTTTTTTGGAAGTACAAAGATGATTCTGAAAACAATAAAGTTATCGAGAAGATTAATAATAAAATAAAAAAGAATAGAACAGGTAAGGAGATAATAATGATGGATCTTAATATGAACATACTTTCGGAATACCGTACAATAACAGAGGCATCTAAAGATACTAATATTTCTATTGGTAATATTAGTAAAAACCTAACAGGAAAGGGTAAGACTGCGGGAGGATTTTTCTGGATGTATAAAAATAATCATTAACGAAATGCTCAAATTTGTAGTTAGTGATGACAACAATTGGTTATTTCTTTCAGATTATGATGAGGATCACGAGAAGAAGCAGATCGAGATATCATTAACTAAAAAGATTCACAACCATTATTTCCACCCGTTGGTCAAAAAAAAAGTGTGGGATGGATCTATATGTTTTATAGATAAAAAATTACCAGTCTGGAGAGTTCCTATAGGACTTTGGTCTGAGATTTATCAGATCTGCGAAAAGTACAAAATGGAGGTTAAAATCGAGGGACTAGAAAGAATAATAGATTCAAGTTTAACCTTAGAAGATTTCACCGCATGGTGCGAAGAATTCTTTAAGGACAAAAAAATGAAGCCAAGGGACTATCAAATAGAATCCGCTTGGAGAATTGTCAGATTTAAACTTTCCGTTTCTGAGGTGGCAACCAGCTCGGGGAAAACATTGATAGCTTTTATTGTGCTAGCTTATTTAAAAGCGGTACATAATGTCAAAAAATTTTTGATGGTTGTTCCAAACACCAATCTTGTTATACAGGGAACAGAGGACTTTCAAGAGTATGGACTGGAGGAACTTGAAAATTGTGAGCTCCAGCAGATTCACGGACAAAACAAGAAAAAGATCTCTTCTGGTCTTATGATAGGAACCTTCCAATCGTTGGTTAAGCTAGACCCCGAGTTCTTCGATGAAGTTGAAGCCGTATTTGTGGATGAATGTCATATGTCCCATGCACAGTCTATCAAAAAGGTGGTTTCACTGTGTAAAGATTCCATATGGAGATTTGGATTATCTGGGACATTAACAAACAAAGGTAGTGCAGAATATATGACTATTCAGCAATTTCTAGGTCCGCTAGTTATGGAGATCTCACCAAAATTTCTTTTCGATAACAAGTATGCCACTCCCGTTTCTATTAAGATTGTTAAGATGGATTGGTTAGATCCGGAGGTAAAGGAAAAACTAGGTACCCTTAAGGAGACTAAAACTGATATTGAGGGTAATGAGATTTTTAATATTGAGAAGAAGCTGGTTATAAATTCGGACAAGAGGCTAGACTTTGTTCTGAATTTTGTCCTAAAAACCTCCAGAAACTCTTTGGTTCTTTTTCAATCCGTCGGAGAAGGATACGGGAAAAGACTTTATGAGGGGATCAGGGAAAGGAGCTCGGATAAAGAGGTCTACTACATCGACGGAGACACTGATCCTGAAAAGAGGGACATTTTTATAAAAAGAATGGAGGAAGACACCAATAGAGTGCTTGTTGCTTCTTTTGGTACCCTTTCAACAGGTATTTCTATTAAAAATATCCACAATATCTTCTTAACCGAATCTTATAAATCTGAAGTCTTGATTAAACAGACCCTTGGGAGAGGGATGAGACTCCATAAGGACAAAGAAAAAGTAAACATAGTTGACTTTGTGGACGACTTCTCCTTCAACGGAAAAGACAACTACTTACTTAAGCATTGTAAGGAAAGAATAGACATTTATAAAAAAGAACATTTCGAATATAAAATATACGAGGTCAAAATTTGATTTGAGGATATATAAAAGAAAAAACGATGAAGAATCTCCTCGAATACGAAGTCTTCTTGAATGAATCAAATGGATTATCCTTTCCTAGGCACACGGGAACAAGGTGGTTTGCACAAAATACCTACGATCAGAGAGCAAATTCCTATAAGGGTATTTCTACTGATCCTGGTATTCTTTCTAAGGTGGGTAATTTTTTCCAGAAGATGGAAGATAGACTTAATGCTATGGCTTCCTATGGACAGCAACAAGCCCAGGCAACACGTGCAGCTAGGGGAAATTCAAAATTCAATACTGGATACGAGACTCTTTTTGGTCTGCCTTCTGTAGTACCTGGGGTTTTAAAAAGGGTGTTTGGTGGAACCAACCATAAATACAAAGACGTTTTCGCTGACGATAAAAATATTGATTTGGAATTCATGAGACACACGAACGAAGAATTTGTAAAAAGTGAACTCCCTGGTATTAGAAATGAAGACCAACTCAAAAGAAATATAGAAGGACTCTATAAAAAAGCAGGAGTGAAACCAAAGGAAAACCCAGTTCTTGATGATATAGTCAGGAACAGAACAAATCTTTATTACCAATACCGACAAAACCCTAGATCAGTAAGGGGAATATAATAAACCAAATAAACCAAATAAACCAAATAAAATGAAAAAATTTTCAATCGTAGTTGAACAGAAAAAACAGGAAATAGAATCTTCGGAGTTATTAAACGAAAGAAATCTGTATCTTGAATTTTCAAAAAAATATCACAAAAAGCACGGAGTTTCTGGCCCATTTGACAAAAAGTTCGGAGGTGATAAGAAAAAGCAAGAAGAATACATGGAGGAACTTGGCAAGGCTTGGGCTGAGCATAAGAAAAAGAAAGGGATGAAGGACAAGAATGGTAAGTTCGATTTCAAAAAGAAAATGAACGAATCCAAGGCCATTGAACTTGCTTCCCAGATGATAGGTGACGGAGGCGATCCTAATTATCACTTCGTTACTATGTCAGATGACTATTATTATGAAAAAGACGGGGAAATGGTTAAGTACTCTAAGGACTTAGAATCATCTCCTCTTAAAATCAAAACCACCCCCGATATGGGTAAATATGTTTTTGGTCCTTTTATGAATTTAGAAGAAAGTAAACTTTTTGCTGAATCAATTGAACTTGATGAAATAAACGGTCCAAGGATGGTTGTTATAGAGGACAGAAAAACAGGAGACGTTTATTCTAGGTTTCTTTCCTGTAAACTTCAGCCCGTTTGGGACGAACACACCGAAGGTGGATCAGAGACTAGTGCAGAAGGTGGGGGTCACGATGAATACGAAGATCCTTCAACAGAATACACTTACGGAGACGAACACGAAGATGAATAATATGGAGGAACTAACTCCGCTTCAAAGCCAGGCACTTTACCCAGTGTTACAGCACTATACCGGTGCTGCCATCATTGATGTTTTCGTGCAAAATGAAGCTATAAACTTCAACACTATGCTAGGAAGCAAAGGAAAAATCTCGGAGGACATAAATGGGGACTGGAGAATTTCCATCGAAGGAGAGATGGTCGATGTGGTCGAGAGGGACGTTTTTCAAATCCTAGTAAAACCCTCTAAAGATCAAATGTTAGAAGACTACTGGGAAAAATTAAACGAGCTTATGGGTCTTCAATTAAGGTGGAGATCTAAAACACTCCTTAAAGGAATCATCTCCGTTTTACATGAATATATAATAAACTCAGATTTTAACCCAATTAGGCCGATAAGAGTCGGTGAATTTGTGGTACAGGATCTAAGAGGTAACAAAACTATTATTTGCTTGAATTAATGTCCGGAATTAAACATTTAAACGAAATCTACGAAAAGAAAGGGAAGGAGTTTATGGAGAAACTTTTCTCTAGTGAACTTACTGTGACTGAAAATCTAGACGGTTCTTCTTTCTCTTTTGAGAAAGATTTTACTGGAAACAATATCTCCTTTTATAAAAAGGACCAAGACAATCCCATCACAAGAGTGGATAGGATTTTAATGACTTACTACGAGAAGCCGATAAATTATATTTCTTCTTTACCCGAAGACATTAAATTACAGATTCCTTCTGGATGGAGATTTGGGATGACGTATTTTCCAAACTCTAAACCTGTCAGAATTGAGTATGATAGGATCCCAAAGAATCATCTGGTTCTGACCCACATTTTAATCAAAAATGAATTTGGAGATAATGTTAGGGTCGTTCAGGATAAAAAAGAACTGGAAGAGTGGGCAGATAAACTGGGTGTAGAATCACCCCCTGTGATTTTTCAAGGGAGATTAAACGAGGACCAAAAACTGGCGGTGATGGATTTTGCATCCACCCCTCTGGCAGATCTTAGATCCAAATTTGAAACAGAAAGCTTTTCTAAGTTTCTGGTTAGTATCTTAAATCCTTCGCTAAAATCTACTGCACTAGGAAAAGATTTGTACGGTCAAATTGATTCTTTAATTTTTAGATTCAAAGGCGAAGGGGGAGAAGAGGACTACTTAGCAAAAGCAGTAGATCCAATCTTTTATGAGATGTCTCTTTCTCGCAAGCCTGCAAAATCCTCCTATTTCCCCAATGATATTTATACACTGACTCTTATCGACATTATGAATTTCATCCTAGAGAATGGAGTAGAAAATTTCGTTTCAGAGGGTACAGAGCCAGAAGATCGGTACATCAGTTTTGTCTTTGATGTTTTCAAAAGATTCGTACAAGAGGAAGGTGAAAAATACATGGGTGCAGATTTTGATAAACCGTCCTATCTAAAGTCTGAAGAATTCTCTATTAATAAAGATCTAATAGAAGACCAATCTATAGTAGAACTTTTAGATGAGGAGTCTTATGAGACTATACTGCAAATGATTCTCAATTCGTTTAGAAAGTACAAGAGAAAACCGCACGGATTCTTTACCGAAGGATTAATTGAGCAATTTAATCAATTAGTTGATGAGATAGCAACATATATCAATCGGAAGAAGAAAGAAAAAATACAAGAAGCGGTAGGAATTCCTTCGTTTATTTGGTTTAAGAAAACCATTAAAGATTTCGAAATTTCGGAGGATTTGGAAGAATTGTCTCAGGAAGAAGTTCAAGAAAAACTTGAGATGATTTTGGAATCAGAAAATAAAGAAGAAAACACCTCAGAATTTTTCTCCTTCAAAGACTTTAGAAAAGTGGTAGCGACAAACAAAGAAAGGAAGAAAATTAAAATTATAAACGAGGAAAGTCAGGCTAGTAACATAGTCATAGGAAAATTTCAACCTTTTAATAACGGTCACCTGAAAATGTGTACCAGAGTTAAAAAGGAAAACAAACTCCCTGTTTTTCTTTGTGTTGTTCACCCCGGAACAACTTCAAAAAAATATCCATTTTCAAAGGATCTAATTAAAAAATCTGTTTCCTCTTTGGTTTCAGAGAATCCAGATTTATTTTCTGGTTATTGTTTCATAGAATCCCCCTTATTAGAAGACGCCTTGTCTAAGGCTGGTGAAAAAGTAAACGTGGCAGCGATTTGTGTCGGTGAACCGGGATTCGAAGATATGGTACTGCAAAGAGAATGGGTCAGAAAAAAATATGACACTGGGGAGAAAGGAATAGAGATCTTTAAAACCCCGATTTGGTCTAACAATTCAGACATCAGAGATGCAGTGACAAATTCGGATTTCCAGACATTCAAATCTAAAGTACCTAAATCTATCTCCCTTCTCTTTAGTGAATACGAAAGAGAGAAGAACTCAGATATATAAGGGTATGCAAAGATTACAAAGCTTCGAAAATTTTATTCTTGAAAATTACAACAAGCCCAAGGGTAAAAAATCAAGCTGTAAAGGATCCAAGAAAAAAGATTTGGAAGAGGGATGGAATCTCACTGATAAAAACTACATGAACGTAGTTAGAAGTGAAAACTATAAAAGAAGGAAGGTAAACCAATACATTCCTAACACCTCTGCAATTTTTCCCAAAAAAGGAGACAGTTAATATGAAACACTTAAAATTATACGAGCAATTTCTCAACGAAGATGGTTTTGGTAGAGCAGATTTTATCAAAAAGAAAAATGGTAAGCTTCACCAATACTATTTTAAAATTCAAGGGGAAGAAGGGGGGGAGAACATCTGCTTCGTTTTGGGAATAGGAAAGCTTTCTAGAAATACTAATATAGAGCAAGCAGAAAATAGTTATGCTGTTCTTTCCGTAGAACCAATTAAAGAAAACATCATGGATGATTTCTTGGTTAAAGACTCCGATTATAAATCCAGAGAGGACGAAACATTTCCTTTAACTAGATCTGAATTTTTAAGGTTTTATAAATTAGTAGGTGAATGTATCAAAGATTATCTACAAAGTAATCCGAAGGTTTCCACTATTTATGACGAACTCCCTTTAAATATTGAAATGGACATGGACGAGTACACAGAACTCGTAAAATCCATGATAGATTCTTGGAGTTACGAGAAATGGGGGCTTCAAAAAGGACCAGAAAATGAAATTCTTTTATACAACAAAAGAGATCATGATTAATTTACTTCCTTTTGAAGACTTTATTAATGAATCAAGGATTGCTATTTCCTGGGCTAAACCGTCTGTGACCACAACAAAAATACTTTCTTTTATAGACGAAAAAGAAAAGGTGACTAAGAAAGAATTAATAGAATTTCTGGGAACCATACCAGAGGATGCTTCTGGTAAGAAACCCGACATTTCTTGGATCAGAAAAAACAAAAGGTATGTCAAATATAAGATACAGGAGGAAGAAGCCAATTTTTATTGTTTGACCACTTTAGGAAAAAGAGTCCTAAAATCATTCAAAATGAATGAAACATCCTCACTCTGATCAACTAAAATAATTAAAATTAAACATTATGGAAAATTATGCTAAACTAGTAGAACTAGTAGAAAACATGAAAGCTGATGTGGAAGCATTCTACAACAAAGGTAACAAATCTGCAGGAACACGAGTTCGTTCTGCCTGCCAAGAGATTAAAAAAATCTCTCAAGATTTGAGAATCAATGTTCAAGAAACTAAAAACACTAAAGCCTAATTCATGTCTTACTACAATTGTAAAGTTAGTTTTTTCACCGGGGAGGTTAACAAAACCACAGGAAAAGCAAAAGCAAACAAGTCAGAAATTTTGGTTGAAGCAGAAAGTGTAACTGAAGCAGAAGCAAACCTTCACAAGCATATTTCTGGTGACGTAGCAGTTTCTCATTTGGATTTTGAAGTTACTGGTGTTACTCTTTCAAAAATCGAATCTGTGATTCATTTGAAAAACTAATCTTAGAAGTTTAAATTTTGGGATATATAGGTTAAACCCTTTATATCCCTTTTTTTGTGGGAAATAGTTATGAAAAAGAAAGAACAATCACCAGAAACAGGAGCATACGAACCACCTATTTCGCCAGTAAAAATCCCAAAAGGAGATACTGGGTTCAACACAGTAAAAAAGAATTACAGGAGGTTCATATGGACATGGAAAGACTTCTTAGGTAAGAAGCCAAAATTTCCAAAAGACTAAAAATACTATTATGACACAAGAAGAGTTTATAAAAGTATTAAAAAAGAAGGGATATTCCTACGAGATTGAAGGTGACAAGATCCTGGTGACACATCGAGGGTATGTCTGGTTGATGAGCCTCAAGACCCTTCCTCCTGGTGTGGAATTTAGGAATAGGGGGGATGTCGATTTGAGTCGCCTCAAGACCCTTCCTCCTGATGTGGCATTTGAGAATGATGGGGATGTTGGTTTGGGTAGTCTCAAGACCCTTCCTTCTGGTGTCCATTTTAAGAATGGTGGGGATGTCATTTTGGGTTCTCTAGAGACCCTCCCTCCTGGTGTCCAGTTTAAGAATTGGGGGCATGTCCTTTTGAGTCACCCCGAGACCCTTCCTCCTGGTGTGGGGTTTAAGAATGGTGGAGATGTCTGGTTGGGTGGTTTAGGTCGGGTGAATGATAATGAAGGAATAAGGATAGAAGGGGTGGAGAACAAGAGGTTGTTGAACTTGATGATTAAAAAAGAGTTATTTATATGACCAGAGAGGAATTTATTGCTGTATTAAAAGAGAAGGGTTACTCCTACAAGATCCAAGGAGACAAGATCGTGATTACTCATAGTGGATATGTCTGGTTGGAGAGCCTCGAGACCCTTCCTCCTGGTGTGACATTTAAGAATGGTGGGACTGTCGATTTGGGCCTTCCTCCTGGTATGGCATTTAAGAATGGTGGGAATGTCTATTTGATGAGCCTCAAGACCCTTCCTCCTGGTGTGGAGTTTAAGAATAGGGGGGATGTCTGCCTAAAGGGTTTAGGTTGGGTGGAGGATAACGAAGGGATAAGGATAAATGGGGTAGACAACAAGAGGTTGCTCCACCTGATGATTAAAAAAGAGTTATTTATATGACAGGAGAAGATATATAAAGAAAAAATATATGACTACAGAAGAGTTTATAGAGATATTAAAGGAGAAACGTTACTCCTATGAGATGGAAGGAGACAAGATTATAGTGACACATGGTGGGAGGGTCTATTTAGATGACCTCGAGACCCTTCCTCCTGGTGTCCATTTTAAGAATAATGGGCATGTCATTTTGAATAGCATCATGATCCTTCCTCCTGGTGTGGAATTTAAGAATGGTGGGCATGTCTATTTGAATAGCATCGAGACCCTTCCTTCTGGTGTGGCATTTGAGAATGATGGGGATGTCGCTCTGAGTCACCTCGAGACCATTCCTCCTGGTGTGGAGTTCAAGAACAAAGGGACTGTCCATTTGGGTCTCCTCAGGACCCTTCCCCCTGGTGTCCATTTCAGGAATAATGGGACGGTCTATTTGAGTGCCCTCAAGGCCCTTCCTCCTGGTATGGAGTTTGAGAATGGTGGGAGTGTCCATTTGACTTTTCTCAAGACCCTTCCTCCTGGTGTGGAGTTTAAGAATAGGAGGGATGTCTATTTGAGTCACCTCGAGACCCTTTCTCCTGGTGTGGAGTTTAAGAATGAGGGGGACGTCGATTTGCGTAGCCTCGAGACCCTTCCCCCTGGTGTGGAGTTTAAGAATGGGGGGGACGTCGATTTCAGTAGCCTCAAGACCATTTCTCCCGGTGTTCATTTTGAGAATAGTGGTGATGCCAGGATAAAGGGGTTAGAATGGGTGGAGGATAATGAAGAGATAAGGATAGATGGAGTAGACAACAAGAGGTTGCTGCGCCTGATGATAAGTAAAGGTTTATTTATATAAAAAAATATACAAAAAAAATATATGCCATCAGTTTCAAAAAGCCAACAAAGGCTAATGGGCCAAATTTACGGAGTTCGTAGATTCATGGACACAAACGGAAAAGAGGGACTTGATCCAAATGATGTAAATCCTAAATATCGTGATATGATAGTACAGAAGGCTAAGGAATGGAAAGGAAAGAAATCCCTAAAAGCTTATGCCTCAACTAAGCATAAGGGATTACCCGATGAAGTTGTTAAAGAATCATTTGATCCAAATAAACTTTCTTTTTTAATTGGAAAACCTATCAGTTTAACTAAGACTCTTCACACTACAGGAAAATACAACCCAGAGACAGGAACTATGTCCAAAATACAAAAAGACGAGCAAGTTAATGGAACAATTAAAGGATTCGATGATGACGGAGGATTTTCAGTTCCAGTTATGGTTGTTTCTTCCCCCGATGGTAACAAGATCCTCGCACGTGTCATGTGGTCCAAGAGGGATAACGAGTTTGTTGAAGGAGATTCTTCTTATCACTATGTTTACACACCACAAACAGAAAGGGATCAAAGAAATTTAGAACTTTTCAGGGCGAATTATTATGAAGGGGTAGATGAATCTGAAATCCCTACAATTTATCCTTATCTGGAACCAGATTCAAAAAAATCTAGAAAAAAGACCACACAAGCGAAACTGCAAAACCTTGTAGACTACAGAGAATATATAAAAAACATAAAAAACAATGGATAACAAAAATCTAAATGAGGATTGTGGATGTGGAAGTTCCACCGATTCTATAAGAAGTCACATACAGGGCAATTTTAAGTACTCTGCCGATCCTTTGGTCGGTAAAAGGGTTTCACTAGTAGACGGAAGAAATGGTTTCGTAGACGATGCTATACGCAATAATACGGGGGAAGTTATTGGATACGTCATTGAAGGTGACAGGGGAAACTATAGGGTTTTTAAAAACAAGATCTCTAGAGTCTTAGAGGAAAGCGAGGGAGCATTTGCAACCCTCCCTAATGTTCCTGGTATGGGAAACGTAAAACCTCCAATGCCTGACGGAACACCTGGATCGGGAGATCAATTTCCTACTCTGACTGCTGGAACGCCTGCAGCTAAAAAGAAGAAAAATAAAAAAGAGCCTAATCCTATTGATACCTCTATACTAGACTTCAAATCTTTCCAAAAAAGAATGAAGCAGAATCAAAACAAATGACAAAAAGTCTTTGTAAATCAAACGATTAAGACAATTTCGCACACAGAAAAAATCTAAGAAGCCAAAATTTCTTAGATTTTTTTGTTTTCCCTGATTGGTATACATTTTGTTGTTTATGGTCAAAAATAAATAATTAAATACCTATGACAACACAAGAATTCGATTTCCCGTTTCTTTTCAAAACGATTAGAAACCTAGTTGGTGGTTACACCTACAAAGACGGAACTGTAATTTTTTCTGTGCCCGGCTTCACTAAGGAAGACCTTAAAATTTCATTAGACGGAAGAACAATGCACATTACTGGCAAAAAAGAAATTGCAGGGGAAGAATACGAGGTGGATAGAAAATTTATGCTACCCGAGGGCACACTTAACTCTAATGATCCAATTACTGCTAAAGTGGAAAATGGACTTCTTTATGTTCATCTGAAAAAAACTGAAAGAGCTCGTCAGAAAGAAGTAGAGATTTCGTAATTTAGCCCAGTGGCTAAAATACACATCATACAGGAGGACTATCAGAACGATCCATGGAAAGTTCTAATATGTTGTATCCTTTTAAATCAAACGAGCAATCTTCAGATTAGACCAATCATTTCAGAATTCTTCTCTAGATGGCCCGACGCCAAATCCCTGATCTCTTCCCACCCGGACGAGATTAGGGATTTAATTAGGTCGACTGGATTCCAGAATATCAAGACCAAAAGAATCTTTGAATTTTCCACCTCTTGGGTTTCTGGGAACAGAGATCCTTTTAAATTCCCTGGTATAGGTGACTACGGTAGGGAGGCTTGGAGGATCTTCGTGGAAGAGGACACTAATTTTTCTCCGAAGGACAAGAAGTTAAAGATGTATGTAGATTCCCTTTGATATATAAGGGGTGAAAAGAATTATTCCATTTAAACAGTTTTCTCCTATATCTGAATCCATTGAAGCTATCACTTCAAATTGGTTTTTAATTACTAACGAGAGTGGGTTTCCCAAAAAGGTCGGAGGAGGATTTTTAATTTCTCATCCCAATGGTTCTTTTTCTATTGGTTATAAAAAGAACGAACAGGAAGAAGCTCAGATTATATTTTACAATTCTCCAGAGGATTCAGAAAATGGAAAAACCTCCATTTCTTGTAAAATAATTGACACCAGAGAGAAAACTATAGAGAAAGAAAATTTTGAAACCGTTGATTCTTCCAATTTTGTAGAGATCCTTTCCACCTTCTTTGATCTGTGCGATCTCGAAAAGACAGACAAAGAGAAAGAACAAATGTTTATGATAGGACTTTCTAAAAGTCTTAAAGCTCTTATGAAGTCTGATGCGGCTTCTGGCCTTCCATCCTCTTTCAAGGCTTTTTATAATTTCATTCAGAAATTAAAGAAAGAAAAAGACCTTGATGTGGATCCATCAGAGGACCACTATGAATTTGTCAAAATTATAGAGGACTTTTTCAATTACCACAATAAAAAATTCTAAATCTTTTAAAGAATTCACATTGTCAGGAAACAAGTGCGAGTTCTACACATAAAAGATTCGATGATTATAGACATTGAAAATTCCAGGGAATCATTAATTGTTTCCCATTACACAGAAGAAGGAGACGTCAATCTTCTAAAAATTAAAATTCCAAAGCATCTACAATTTGTCTGGAAAAAGACCTCGCCTTCTGACAAACAGAAGGATCCTGAATGGGTTTCGTGGGATGGACATCCAGTTAAAAAAGCACCAGAGACCTGGAGGTTTGACAAATATAGAGTGGTGGAGATTCTAGAATCGATTGATCCACAGATCACCAAACCTCTCTGGGAAGACCAGACACCTAAAAAATATTTTGTCGATATTGAGGTAGAGATAACAGATAATAGGGCTGACTCCCTTGATACGGAGAACTCCAAGAATAGAATTCTTTCTATCGGTATGGCTTCATCTCACGGCAAAATTCTTATCCTAGGACTAGAAGACATGCCACCGGAAAGGATTCTAAAAATTGAAAAGAGGATCAAGGATCACTTCAAAGAGCTTCCTGGAGACTGGTCTTTCAATTATAGAAAGTTTGAGAGCGAGTTTGATATGCTTTACACCTTTCTTTCTAAGTTGGTTCCTAAAATGCCTTTAATAACAGGATGGAACTGGTTCGGATATGACTGGCCTTATCTGATTAACAGGGCAAAAAGACTCGGAATAGATCCTAAGATCTGCTCTCCCAGCGGGGTTCTTCTAGGAAAAAACCAAAGACCACAGCACGTTCTAATGGTCGATTATTTGGACATCTATAAGAAATGGGATAGGGTAGTTAAGATCAGAGAATCTAACTCTCTTGATTATGTTTCCAGTCAAGCTGTTGGCATCAAGAAAATTCAATACAACGGAACTTTAAAAGATCTTTATGAATCTGATTTTGACACGTTCATTTTCTATAACGCGGTTGACTGTTGTCTTGTACATTATATTGACAGAAAATTGGACACACTCTCAACGTTCTTTAAAATCGCAGGAGTTAGTAGAGTAGAGATCGACAGAGCCCTGTCTCCGGTCTGGACAACAGAGGTTCTTATGCTGAGAAAATTCCTGGAAAGAAAAAGGGTAATAGTTGACGAAAAAAAATCTGAGACCCACACTAAGTTCGAGGGAGCCTACGTCAAAAAACCAGAAAAGGGACTTTATGAATGGATTGCCTGCTATGACTTCGCATCTCTTTACCCCAATACCCTAATTCAATGGGGTATTTCTCCTGAATCCTATATAGGTAAGAATCTTAAAGAAATACCCGAGTGTGCTATACGTACTGCATCCGGATCAGTATATAGAAACGATCCAGAAAATCCGCCTATACTGAGAGAGATCTTAAAAGAACTTTATTCACAAAGAAAAGCAACAAAAAAGAAATATTTTGAATATGAAATAGAAATAGAAAAAATTAAAAAAGAGATAAAAAAAAGAGAGTAAATCTTATCTATTTATTATTTTAATTTCACCTTTTCTGTTAATAATCCAAAACTCAAATTTATATCCCAGATCAATACAAGCTGAAGCTTTTTCTTCATTTTTATCTTTTTGTAAATTGTATGTAAATGTGGATTTAACCTCTATTATTCTTTTTTCGTTAGGTATAAAAATATCGCATTTATATAGATGCAATTTATTTTTAAAATTGTATTTAATTAACGGCTTATTTACCAACTCGAGGTCGTCTTCTCCATAATTTTTTAATAACTCTTTTATAGCATAATTTTCGTATCCTTGTATTTTTATGATTTTTCCTGATGGCATTACGTATTCGTAATATTTATTACCCCATTCGTGATTTTTAAATTTTTCCATCCAATCCTTTGACTGTGTATAATTTTTAGCTCCGTATCGTTCTTTTGTTGTGTTTTCTGCCTTATCCCTTATCGTCTTATTTTTCCATGGCGAATCTACGTTATATCTCTCCATCATCGTTTTAGTATATTTTTCCCAAGTTTCCTTGTGTGATAAAGTACTTTTAACCCCGTACCTTTTCATGTTGGTTTCCTGCATTTTTTTGAATTGTTTTTCTTGTATGTCCTTTCTCTTTAATGGATTGTCTACTCCGTATCTCTCTAAGCAGGTTTTCTTTTTCTTTTCTTTAGTGGATTCTAATTTAGATACCGAGTCTACTCCATATCTTTCTAGAGAAGTTTTTTTAGCCCTTTCAACTATTTTTTCTCTGTTATCTATGTTTTTTATTGCTGATATATCTGCTGAGCATTTACGGGAGCACACCGAATGATAAAAAAATTGTCTATTAAATTTGGTAGGTGTTTTACAATTTATACATACGTGCTTTTCGTAATTGTTATTTATTACATGCCACATTACTTGATAGTCCGAAGGATCATTTAAAAAATTAAGCTTTACTTTTTTATATTCCTCGTATTCCAAAAAATAAGATTCTTTTAAAATGGACGATAGGTTTTTTTTCCATCTGATATGATCCCTATTTAATTCATAGTACTCTAATATTATTGATTCTATATTTATTTTCATATTTTGATTTTGTGTATATATATCCATGCACTAATTTTTTTATCGAAACATAAAATCCTATTAACTATATAAAAAATAAATAAAAAATGGCAAACACAGACAACAGCTGCGCAAATCTCGAAATCGAAGACGTTTGGACGCAATCCGTTACAAATCCCATCAACATTAAAGACGGTGAACGAGTAGGACCAGACACATTGGGGGACATTCTAAACCTTCAGGCAGAAACCCAAAAGAATGTTTATGGATATGACTTTGAAAATATGACCCTCAGAGAGATCATGGAATTCTGGCACATGAACACACACGCCCTAATCGACGAGGCACACGAAGCTACCGATGCTTTAGGGGGAATTAGAGACGGAAACGGAAACGCTATCTGGAAGAGATGGAAGAAAGCTTATCCCACCTATTCAGAGAAGAAATTCTCGGATTTGTCCGAGTCTGATCAAATCGAGTGCAAGTTCGAGATAGTTGATATGCTTCACTTTTTCATGAATTATGCAGCTTCTATTGGTATGACATCACAGGAAATGTATAACATGTACATGAGCAAAAATAAAGAGAATAGAGAGAGACAAAAAAGAGGTTACTAAATATATAAAGAAAATAAAAACATGGAAAAAATACTAGAACAAAATCCACAGAGATTTTCACTTTTGCCGGTTCAACATCACGATTTATGGAAAATGTACAAAACAGCTGAAGCATCCTTCTGGACTGCAGAAGAGATCGATCTAGCACAAGACATTTCCCATTGGAGGGAAAAATTGAATGACAATGAAAGATATTTTATTAAACACGTTCTAGCTTTTTTCAACAACTCCGATGGAATAGTCAACGAGAATCTGGCAGCAAATTTCTTCAACCAGGTTCAATACCCTGAAGCAAGATGCTTTTATGGGTTTCAGCTCATGATGGAAAATATTCACGGAGAAACTTACTCCCTTCTAATCGACACTTACATTACAGACAAAGAAGAGAAAGAACATCTGTTCAATGCCATAGAAACAGTTCCTTCTGTGAAAAGAAAAGCTGACTGGGCTTTTAAATGGATAGAAAACGGCTCTTTTGCGGAAAGACTTATAGCATTTGCGGCTGTTGAAGGTATTTTCTTTTCGGGATCTTTCTGCTCTATTTTCTGGCTTAAGAAAAGGGGACTGATGCCTGGACTTTCTTTCTCCAATGAATTGATTTCAAGGGACGAAGGACTACACTGTGATTTTGCCTGTATGCTCTACACTGACCACATCGAGAACAAACTTTCAGAAGAAACCGTAAGGGAAGTTATAAAAGAGGCAGTCGAGATTGAAAAAGAATTTGTGACCGCTTCTCTTCCCGTAAGATTGATTGGAATGAATTCTGATTTGATGTGTCAATACATTGAATATGTTGCTGATAGGCTAATGATATCTTTAGGATATAGCAAAATATGGGATTCAAAATGTCCTTTTGATTTCATGACCAATATAGCCTTGGAAAACAAAGGAAACTTTTTTGAAGGAAGAGTGGGGTCTTATCAGAAGTCAGGAGTTATGGACAGTACAAAGGACCAAAGCTCTCAGAAAACTTTCACGATTGATGCTGATTTTTGATTTGATTCGTGGGACATAGGACCGATATATAAAAAAACATTTCAAACCCATGGCAGAGAAAAATAGATCACAGCTCAAGAGTATATTCCAGGCAGGTAACATCCCGACACAACAGGATTTTTCCGATTTCATCGATAGCACATGGAATCTAGCAGACGATGGATCAGGCGGTTATTCTGGACCAACTGGAGCTGCAGGACCAACAGGAGCACAAGGACTTCAGGGGCCAACCGGAACTACAGGGGACAATTCTTTAACAACTATTAATTTACAGGGAGGAGATTATATTCTTGCACTTGGCGATAAAGGGGCTATGGTTGAAATAGCTACGGGAGCAACTGCTACTGTAACGATTCCCGCCGATTCTTCTATTCCCTTTCCTGTGGGCTCTCAGGTACTTGTGACGAGAGGAGGAATAGGACCCGTTTCAATTACAGGAGCTACTGGAGTAACGGTTAGGTCAGCACAAGGTTATTTAAACCTTCCTTATCAATATTCTATAGCTGAGCTTTATAAAACAGACACAGATACCTGGACGATTTCCGGGGACCTTTCGTCTTGACGGTTAATTATTTTTAAAAAACAATCAAATGAAAAAAATTCATTTGTGTAACTTTTTGTCCCTAAAGGAAATAAAAATTAAATAAAACAGAAAAATGGAAGTAATAAAAAGAGATGGATCACGAGAAAGAGTTAAACTCGATAAAATTTTAAATAGGGTCAAAAAGCAATGTTATGGTTTGAACATCGACTACGTCGAACCCATGGAAATTGCTAAAAAAGTTATCCATGGTCTTTATGACGGGATCACTTCTGTAGAGTTGGACGTGTTGGCGGCAGAAACAGCTGCAGCATTAACACCAACCCATCCTGACTATTCCATTCTAGCTGCTAGAATTTCTATTACTTCCTTACACAAGGTCACACCTAAAAGTTTTTCACAAGTCATAGAGAATCTTTACTCCTATGTGGACCCGAAAACTGGATTAAAAGCACCCATGATTGCTGATGATGTGTATGAGATTGTCATGAATAATGCTAAGGATATAGATTCACAAATTATTTATGATCGGGATTCTGAATATGATTATTTTGGGTTTAAAACATTAGAAAAATCCTATTTATTAAAGATAGACGGCAAGCCCGCAGAGAGACCACAGCAGATGCTTATGAGAGTGGCCATAGGAATTCACAAGAACGATTTGCCATCCGCCTATAAGACATACGATTTGATGAGTCAAGGTTTCTTTACCCATGCTACGCCAACACTTTTCAATTCGGGAACAAGAAGACCGCAGCTTTCCTCGTGTTTCTTACTCTCTATGCACGATGATTCAATTCAAGGGATTTATAAAACACTTTCCGATGTTGCACAGATTTCTAAGAATGCTGGCGGAATAGGCCTTCATATTCATAATGTTAGGGGAACTGGATCTTATATCAAGGGTACTAACGGAAACTCTAATGGGATAGTTCCTATGTTAAAAGTCTTCAACGAGACTGCAAGATACGTTGACCAAGGTGGAGGTAGAAGAAAAGGCTCTTTTGCAATCTATTTGGAACCCTGGCACTGTGATATTGAAGATTTCTTAAATCTCAGAAAGAATCATGGTAAAGAAGAAATGAGGGCAAGGGACTTATTTCTTGCGCTTTGGATACCCGATCTCTTCATGGAAAGAATTAAAGAGGGAGGAGACTGGTCACTGTTTTCTCCGGACGAAGCCCCTGGGTTAGCAGACGTTTATGGGGAGGACTTCAAAAAACTTTATCTGAAGTACGAATCCCAGAATAAATCTAGAAAAACGATTAAGGCTCAAGATCTTTGGTACAAAATAATCGAAGCTCAAATTGAAACAGGAGTTCCTTATATGCTTTATAAAGATGCTGCAAATATTAAATCAAATCAAAAGAACTTAGGAACTATAAAGAGCTCTAATTTATGTTTATCTGGTGATACTATAGTAAGTGTAATAATAGATGAGAATTTGCCTACTGAGATAAGACTTGATGAATGTGTTAATCTTTATAAACAAGGGAAAAAAATAAAGGTTCTTTCTAAAGATTTGAATAATAATTCCGTGGAATATAACACTATTTTGGATGCAGCAATGACTGGAAAAAATTCGGAGGTGTATGAGGTCTATGATGAAATTTCAGGAAAATCTATAACAGGAACAGCAGACCATTTAGTTTTTACTAAAAATAGAGGATATGTTAGGATAATGGATCTTAAAGAGGAGGATATATTAGATATTTGTTAAACCCGTACAAAGATTGGATATATAAAATAAAATGAAAAAAATTTACACCTCTGATATAGAAAAAAATGTGGATTCCTATTTGTCTAAGATTGATAAAGAGATTATCAATTATTTTAATTTAAGGATTAACAATAAGAAAGATTTACCTATTTTTATAAAATTTTTAATAAAAAATAATCTTTTCAAATCCTCTGATTTTTTTGAATTTATACAATCTAGAGTTAATCCTCAAAAACTTAAAAATTGGAACGGGTACACCTTTATTCATGATTTAGAAGATTTGAATTATCTAAAAGGAAATTCTACTAGGGGTAAAAAAAGGCCGGAGTTTGCTAAAAAAATTAGCAAAATAATGAAAGAATATTCTAATAATAGAACCGAAGAGCATTCGGAAAATATTAAAAAATTTCATAAGGAAAGATTTAAGAGAAAAAGACTAATTAATTTAGGTGTAATTAACGATAATCAATATAGAGATTTGGACGAGTATGAGATATCAATTATTTATGGTAAATATATGTCGGAATATCTTAAAGGAACAGAACATAAAATAAAAAAAATAAAAAAATTTATTAACGGAGGAGGGAAAAAATACGGGAATTATTTTGATGGTTTTGTAAAAAAGTACGAAAAAAAAGATTTTAACAATCTCTCGGACTGTGATATAATCAATATTTATTCCGATATGTTGAGTATAATATCAACCTGTGCATATCTAAACGAGAATAATAACATGGGAAACGTTAAGTTTTTTAAATCCGGAACATATGATAGTATGTATTGTATAAATAGAAATGGTTTTATAAAATACAAATCTTCTTATGAATTAGAAACCATAAAATTTTTAGAAAATAATAAAATATATTTCGAATACGAAAGCGATACCTTTAATCTACCTAAATATAACATAAGATATACACCAGATTTTAAAATATTCTATAAAGGTGATATATTTTACTTAGAAATAAAAGGCTATATAAGGGACGAGAATCATATAGAAAAAATACTAAAGCAATTAAGAGGAATGATTGAAATAGGTAAAAATATATCATATATAAGATCTTCTCTTACGGATCTTTCTCAATTAAAAAAATTAAAATTGAATGAAATAAACAGAAAAAATATATTATAAAAATGGGGCTAAGAATAACTAAAAAAGAAAATCGTAATGTTTACGACATTCAGGTAGAAAATGTTAATAATTTTTATGCTAACAACATATTAGTGCATAATTGTACGGAGATAATAGAATATTCGGATTCAAAGGAAACTGCAGTTTGTAATCTTGCTTCTATTGCCTTGCCTAAATTTATTATTCCAGGAAAGAAACCGAAGTATGATCTCAACGCATTAAAAGATATTGCTTACACTGCCACTTTCAATTTGAATCGGGTTATTGATGTCAACTATTATCCAACAAAGGAAACCAAGACCTCGAATTTAAAACACAGACCTATAGGAATTGGTGTTCAAGGTCTGGCAGATACTTTTGCAATGTTAAAACTTCCTTTTGATTCGGAGGAAGCCAAGCAGCTTGATAGGGAAATCTTCGAAGCAATTTATTTCGGAGCCATGACTGCTTCCGTAGATCTTGCTGAGACCGAAGGAGCTTACGAGTCTTTCAAGGGTTCACCATTATCAGAAGGAATTTTTCAATTCGATCTTTGGGGACAGCAACCAAGTAATAGATGGGATTGGGAATCATTAAGGGAAAGAGTTAAAAAGACGGGTGCTAGAAATTCTTTATTACTTGCACCTATGCCTACCGCTTCAACAAGTCAGATTCTAGGTAATAACGAGTGTTTTGAACCTTTCACCTCAAACATTTACATCCGTAAAACTTTGTCTGGTGAATTCCCGGTAGTTAATAAACACCTGGTAAAAGATCTCGTTAAAATTGGACTTTGGAATGAAAAACTAAGGGACAAGATCATCATAAACAACGGATCTATTCAAGATATTCCAGAAATCCCAGATGATCTAAAAGGAATTTATAAAACTGCTTGGGAGATGAGTCAAAAAATTATTATCGACCACGCTGCAGAAAGAGCGCCTTTTATTTGTCAAAGTCAAAGTATGAATCTTTTTGTTCAGGATGCCAATTTTGCAAAACTTTCTTCTGCCCATTTCTATTCCTGGAGTAAAGGACTAAAAACAGGAAGTTATTATATTAGAACAAAGGCCGCAACAACTGCTATTAAAGGACTCGGAATCGATATGAGTAAACAAGACGAAACACCGATTGTTCAAAAAACAGAAGAAGAAAATCTTAGTGATATGATGTGTAGCCTGGATAATCCAGACGACTGCATCGCTTGCGGATCTTGATTAATAGTTATAATGAAAAAGCACATAGAAGAATTCCGGGAATTCAAAAAAGAAAAACCGGGCAAAAGAGAAGTCGTACTGTTCGTCGGCCCCCCTGGATCGGGCAAGGGAACACAATCACAAATTGTCGCAAAGAAAAAAGACTATATTCATGTTTCTACAGGGGACATTTTAAGGAAGTCTAAAGATCCTAAAATCAAAGAAATGATGAAGACCGGTAAGCTTTTGCCTGATGATCTTCTGGCCAAAGTGGTACAGCAGTTCATTGAAGATGTCCCCAGGACAAAAGGTTTTATTTTTGATGGATATCCAAGAAATCTTTCACAAAAAGATCACTTTCAAGAAATTTTATTAAACACAAATCTTGCCTTACAAAATGTAATTTTTCTGAATGTTCCGGAAGATGTTCTTTTTAATAGAATTAAGGAAAGGGCTAAAACTTCAGGGAGAGCTGATGATGCAGACCCAAAAGTTTTTTCCACGAGAATGGAGGAATACAACACACAAACTTTACCGATGATTAACTCGATGGAAGAGGATGAAGGATTTTTTGAAATAGACGGGACAAAAAAATTAGAAACTATTACCAAAAACATTCTAAAAAAGATAAATTAAAAAATAATTTTTATGGCCAAGAAAAAAATGGAAGAAATCCCAGATATTAAAGAATCTGGGAGACCTACTCTTTGTTTAGTGATGATCGTCAAAAATGAATCTAAAGTTATCAAGAGATGTATTGATTCAGTTAAAGATTACATCGATTATTGGGTCATCGTAGACACTGGATCCACAGACGGAACACAAGAGATGATCAAATCTATCATGGAAGGTTATAACATTCCCGGGGAACTTCACGAAAGGCCTTGGGTGGATTTCGGACATAATAGAACAGAAAGCCTTCAATACTCAAAAGGTAAAGCGGACTACAGATTAGTTATAGATGCAGACGACGTCTTAGTCGTGGAAAATAATTCTATCAACCCCTTCCAAAATCTCTCTGCAGATTCATATAAGGTGAAGATACGCCTTTCAAGCCTAGCGTACTTCAGAACACAGGTAATTAAAGGGGACCAAGATTGGAAATACGTCGGAGTGTTACATGAATATCTTTCAGGACCACCTGATGTACAGGTTACAGAGAATTTTATTGAAGGGGCAGAGATGCACGCTTCAGTTTCTGGACACACTAGAGACATCAAAGGAAAAGCAAAATATCACAATGACGCTTTAATTTTTGAAAAAGCTTTAATCACCACACCAAAAGAGGATCTTCCTATTGATCTTGAACGTAGATATGTTTTTTACATGGCTCAAAGCTATAGAGATGCAGGTATGTATGAAAGATCTATGGAGGCTTATCAAAGAAGGGTAGATCTAGGTGGTTGGGCAGAAGAGGTCTATATTTCTAAATATTGGATTGCCAATTTAAAACAGAGAATGGGAAAATCTGATGATGAAATTATTAACTCTTATTTACAAGCTTGGGAATACAGACCAAACAGGATTGAGGCTTTGTATCATCTGATTAAATTCTTGGGAACACAAAAAAGATATGCTCTTGCTTTTGCGTTGGCTTCTATTGGGATGAAAACCGGCCCTTGTTCTGACATTCTTTTTGTAGAGGAGGAAATATGGAGATGGAGAATGCCCGACGAATATGCGGTTTTGTCTTTCTATAACGGGAATGCTAAAGAAGCTTATAAAACAACTAAAGTGTTAATGGAATCCCAATTTTTCAATACCATCTCTCCTCTGGATAGAGAAAGGATCCAAAAAAATATGGAATTCTATGAGCAAGCACTCCAAAAAGAAAAAAACGAACTAGAAGAAAAGAAATTGCAATCTGTCTGAGATATATAAAGAAAAAAAGACAGCATGTATATTTTAAAATTCGACCAGTTTGTCAACGAAGCATATGTTCCACCAAGTGGCACAACAGGAGTTCCTGTTTACCGAGGTACTTCTTTTAAAGCAGAAAGATATATCAAAAGAGGAACGATTCTTCCCGAACTACAAGACCTTTTAGGTCAAGTTATGTCAGGAGCACTTAAATCTTTGACTGTACTTGCGGAGATCCCAACACAAGGTAAAAATGCACCACAGTACATTAAAGATATTTATGCAGAAATGGGATACGTTGAATCTCCAGAAGAAGACAAATATGATCCAGAAACTGACACTTACATGGGTAAGAGAGGTAAAAGAGAGGACGAACCAGAGATGAACATTTTTGTTGATTCTGAATTCGTTGTTAAGGATATAGATATGACCAAAGGCGTTATCATCGGATCTCCTTATTCTCTAAGACACAAAGGTATCTTAGTCGAAATTGATCCGGAAAAGGTAGACGAAATTTTCATTAAGTAATCTTCCTAATCCATATATAAAATCACATCAATGCCATCCTAAGGGATGGCATTTTTGTTTACAGGAACTTTGATCTGTATAATTTTATCAAATTTTGGAAAACTGTCTGTAAAAATCAGACATGTTATAATTTTTCTATAATTTTATTAATTATCGATTTTATTTCCAGGGAATTTACATCATCAGAAAATATTTCTATTACTCCGAATCCCGCTTTTTTGGCTACTCCGTTTTTAATATATCCATTAGGCCCAAATATTTTTATCACATCATTTAAAAAATAAAAGAAACATAGATAAAATAGTTCTATATAAAGATTAGGTATAAAATGGACTAATGAAAAGTAAAAAAGAAATAGTAGTATTAGGGGACAGGGACCATCTGGTCTTAAGGCCAACGGTTTATGTGGGATCGGTAAAACCTTCAGAGGAAAAAGTTCCTTTAATAAAAGACGGGAGGGTCTATATACAGACAAAAAATATTTCTGTAGGCATGTATAAACTTTTTGATGAGGTGTTTTCCAATTCTTTAGACGAGGCAAAAAGGATGGGAGGAAAAATGAAATCTATATCCGTCTCAGTAGATTCCGAAAAAAATGAGATTACAGTAAGGGATACCGGAGATGGATTTTATAAAGGAACTTCCATAAACAAAACTTCTGGTAAAACAAACATTGAAACTGCGGTTTCGATGTTCAGGGCCGGGTCTAATTTTAATAACGAAGAAGTCGAGGATTCTTTAATAGGTACTAACGGTCTAGGTTTGGCTTGTGTTTGTGGGTTAAGTAAGGACTTTAAAATTGTAACGGTAAACGATACACATTATTATGAACAGGAATGGGACGATTTTAAAACCGGAGGACCAATAACAAGGAAAAAAAATCTGACAGATAATAAAGGAACAGAAATTACTTTTAAACCCCTAAGCAGTGTTTTTGGGCATGACAAATGGGATAAAGAGGTTCTTTCCTCAACATTAATTTTAAAATGTGATTTAATTAAAAGGGACCACATTCTGGGAAAACTCAACATAGATCTTTTATGGGACGGTGAAAAAATCGACCTTAATGTTCCTTTTATTCCGGAAGAATCTTTCAGAATCAACACTGAAATAGGACAAATAAGTGTTTGGGAAAAGTACGAGGGATCTGGTTCTATTAGTTTTGTTAACTCTGCTATTTGCTCTGGAATACACCAAAAAATAGTTAATGATTTTATCAACGAAAAATTGGACGACACACTTGGACATCACTTCTACGATTGTTTGATCGTCTTGAATCTTCCTCCAAAATATGTGAAATTCGGAGACCAAAACAAAACTAGGTTTGTTACCACGAGGGAAGAAATTGAATCACTTTTGATAAACAAGTTTGGGTCCAAGCTTCAAGGATTTTTCAAAACGGATCTTTATGAAAGGATCTTGAAAAAAGTGGAAGAAAGAAAAACTGAAGGCTATGTTAAGAAGTTAAGAGCAGAAAAAAGAAAGATTAACATCAAGCAATCGCATAAATATTTTCCAGCTCAAAAGGCTTTAGCTGAAAATCTTTTTATAGTGGAAGGACTATCAGCAATGGGATCAATTCTACAAAAAAGAAATCCCAAAGAGGATGGTGTTTATGCTCTTAAGGGTAAAATCAAAAATTGTAAAAACATCGGGGATCTTTCTGACAACAAGGAAATTCTTGAACTTATGCACATTCTTGGGTTGGACCCGACCTCTAGAAATACTGAAGTTGTTGCATATAAAAGAATAGTCATAGCAACTGACCCAGATCCAGACGGTGCACACATCACTTCTCTTTTAATTAATCTGTTTTATAAATGGTTTCCGACACTAATTAAAAACGGAAGGATTTCATTTTTAAGAATACCTCTGGTTTCTGTAGGGGACGGAAAGAAGAGAAAGTATTTCTGGGATTTGGAAGAATTCAAAAGAGCTAAGGTTAGTGGAACAACGAGATACCTAAAAGGTTTAGGTTCCTTGTCGTTAGAGGATTGGGAATGGGTAATGGCGAGTAAAGTCCTAGTTAGAGTTGAAGAAAGCCCAGATAGTAAAGAAAAATTAGAGATGGCTTTTGGCGATTCTTCAGATTTGAGAAAAAAGTGGTTATCCTCTACTATTTAAGATATATAATTAACGATATATAGTAGGATGATTAAAAAGCTAAAAGATTTTGTCGTTGAGCAGGAGGGTTCTAAAAAGAATCCTGACATTATAACCACCAGAGAAAAGTCTTCCCGATTGAAAATCAATTGGGTTGAACCTGATCTTGCTGAAGAAGTTCAACATTACGACGATAAGGCAAAAATAGAGTTTTATCAACACAACATCACTATAGGCAATAAAGACGTTGGTAAAGTTGCTCCTAGATCAACAAAGTTTTACAAATACATTTCAGACCCATTCAAAAAGGGATCTCTTGAGGTGTTACCCCTAGTTTCTGACGGGGACTTTCAAATTTCAAAAGTACAAAATTTGATGTCTTTTGAATTTGATAATATAGTTACCGGAGCATACGGAAAAGCATACGGTGAAGTTCTAGAACAAATGGCAGAAGACCTAAAAAAAGAAGGAAGTTTGACACTTCCTGCTCCAATTGTTATTCGTTTCGTCAATTTTGGTGAAACCAGAACCTCTTCTGAATCCAGCTATTATCTTTTCTCTGGTAATCGTAGAATTAATCTTGCACTTCATTATGCCATTCCAATTAAAGTTTGGGTGATTGATTTGGTTCCTTCAAGAAGAGATGTTAGAGATTTCGCACAAAAATCCGGTGCCACACAAAACCCAGAAAAATTTAAGAAAATTCTTAGGAGATTAACTGGTAAAGAATCTCTTGACGATTTGAACGCTAGGGAAAGATTTAAAATTATTCAATCCTTAAAATCTTTTTAATACATTTGTCCTATGCAAAAAAATAGGCTAGGTTATTGTTGTCTTTGCTTAAGTCTCGAAAAACAGGGCACAACCACCAACAGAGGTATGGTGAGGAGAACTTTCGACGAGAAAGGTTTAGAGTATGTTTCGCATCTCGCAATTCAAAATACTGAAGATCTTGCTACCATTTTAAGTTTTAATGCCTCTGTGGGAATCACTCTTTACAGGATGAGTTCTGACATGTTTCCTTGGATGTCAGAATACGAGATCCACGAGTTGCCTAATTTTTCACAAATAGAAAGAAATCTTAAAAAGGCTGGGGATATAGCTAAAGAAACCAACCAAAGGCTGACTTTTCATCCATCCCATTTTTGTGTCATTGCTTCAGAGCGTTTGGATGTGGTAGAAAAATCAATAAAAGAATTAAGACAACACGCAGAGATTATGGATTATATGGGTCTAGAGCAGTCTCACAAATACCCCATAAATATTCACATAAACACCACTAAACCGGACAAACAGTCTGCAGCCGATAGATTCATATCTTCTTTTGAAAAGTTGCCTTTTAACGTACGTAAGAGGCTCGTTTTAGAAAACGACGATAAAAAAAGTCAGTTCACTCCGACAGACCTTTTCAATCTTGTACATAAAAGAATTGGCATTCCACTGACTTATGACTTCTTACATCATGATTGTAATCCAGATGGGCTTTTACAAGAACAAGGACTGGCCCTGTGTCTTTCGACGTGGCCGGAAGGAGTCACTGCTATAACACATTATTCAGATTCTAGAAGGATCTACGAAGATTCATCGGCAAAAGATGTTGCTCACTCTGACTGGATTTGGAATAAAGTGGAAACTTATGACAGAGAATTTGATATAGAATTTGAAGTGAAAGCAAAGGACCTTGCGCTTCTGAAATATATTGAAACATGGAAGAGCCATTAGATTTAAGTAAAGCAAAGATTTCTCAAGAAACCCAGATTTACATTTCTGTAGTTTTAGAATCCATTAAAGAAAATTATGGGATAGAGGACCCAGAGTCCCATATTAAAGCCCTGGGATTCTCATTAGAAGATCTGAAATCCCCGAAAAGGATTGAGGAATTAATGAGTCTCTTAAACGAAAACGAGAAATGAAGTTTATCCGGTATCTTATATTTTTAATCGGTACGATAGTTCTTTTTCTTTTTACCCTAATCGTTGTGATCTTTTTAGAAATAAACAAAATTCTAGGGGAAATAAAATCATTGAATGGAAGATTATTACAAAATATTAGGTGTAGAAGAAACAGCAGACCAAGAAACAATTAAAAAAGCTTATAGAAAGCTTGCTGTAAAGTTTCATCCGGACAAAAACAAAGAAGCAGGGGCAGAAGAGAGATTCAAGAAGATAGCAGAAGCCTATGGTGCTATCGGAGATCCGGAGAAGCGTTTAAAGTATGATTTGGACAGAAAGAATAAATCTTTTTATAATCCTTTTTCGGGGTTTGAAAAAGCTCAGGGGTTTGGTGGTTTTGGCTCTTGGTCAACCCCAGCACCACCCAAGGGAAGTTCTCTAAACATCACAATACAAATAAGTCTTTCCGATGTTCTTAATGGGGTTGAAAAAAAGATAAAACTAAAAAGAAGCAAAAGGTGCGTGACCTGCTCTGGTACAGGGGCAGAAGGTGGAAGATCTTTTCAGACGTGTGGATTATGTCAGGGAAGTGGATTTGTCTCTATGAACCAGATGCGGGGATATGTCCAGATTAATTCAGTCCAATCCTGTACTGTTTGTAATGGAACGGGAAGAGTGGTTTTAGAAAATTGTTTTTCTTGCTATGGCAAGGGTCTAAAAACCGAAGATGATATAGTCGACGTAAAGATCCCTGCTGGTGCTGCTGATAATATGCAGTTTATAATAGAGGGGAAGGGAAACGAAAGTCCCTTGGGTGGAAGGAGCGGAGACCTGTTTGTAAAAGTCAAAGAAATCGCAGATCCTAGATTCATAAGGAGAGGAATAGATCTAATTTCATTGAAAGAAATAAGTTTTATTGAAGCCGTTTTAGGGACAAATAAAGAGATAGATCTTCCTTCTGGAGAAAAGGTAAAAGCCATTATCGAAGCGGGAACTGTCCCGGGGACTATTCTTAAATTCTCACAAAATGGAATCCCAAATATGGGATTTGGTGGCAGAGGGGATTTTCTAGTCGAAATCACTATCAAGATCCCAAAAGATTTGACACAAGAAGAAAAAGGAGCTCTGGAAATCTTAAAAAAATTACATAAATTCAATTGACATGGAAAAAGAAATCCTATTTTTAATGTCAGTATGGGGAGCCACACACATTATAGTTTCCTCGAAAATAGCTCAACCAATCAGGGACTGGTGTTTAATTTATGCTCCGAAAATAGGAGAGCTTCTGAACTGTTACCAATGTACTGGATTGTGGGTTTCTGTGATTTTTTATTTCTTTTTTGATCTCCCCCCCTTGACTTTAAACTTTCGTGGTTATAATCTAGATCTTTTGTTTTGGGGTTTTACTGGATCTGGTGTTTGTTCTTTATTATCCTTTGTATCTTCTTATTTATTAAGGAAAAAGGATATATAAAAATATGAAAAGACCCGTTTTATCTTTTAAAGAATTTATTTTTGAACAAGAAGAAGGTGTTACCGGTGCACCTCCGGGACCTACTACCACAGCTCCTGAAACTGAGAGACAAGCAAAAAGCAGAATCGCAGCAACTCTAGTAAAAAGCATTTTTGGTGACATGGAAGGACTTACTGGTGGTATTGATAGTGTTATCGATCAAAACAAAGAAGTAAAAGAATCCCTTCCGTACAAAGGATGCGGTGCAACACAGCCTTATCCATTAGAGAAAAAACCGATTACTGTCGGGGCTTTCAAAAAGATACTAGAATATCTGGAAGATGAAAATAAGGGAGATTATTCCAGAACCCTTAAAGAGTTAGAAGAGGGAAGGGCGATCTTAGTAGGACTAAGAAATAAACTTTCTGTTAAGAAAGAGTCTTCCAACCAGGATAGATTTACTGATGCTCTTTATTTTATCCCACAAGGGGCTAAACCAGAAGATTCTATAGTTCCTTACCAGATAACAACAGTTCCAAGTCTTTCTTATTACGGGAAAAAGCCGATGAATCCGGCAGGAGTTGGAATTAAATTGCCAGGGGAAACTCTTTATTTTTTACAGGAAAACGAACTCGGTCACGGTAAGTATAAAATGATGGTCGAAGCTGAACCAATCGATGTTGGGAGATATGAGATTGGAGTAGATAAATTCGATACGTATAAGCCCTCCAAAAAATCCAAAGAAAAAACGGGAATGCACATCCACAGGTCCTCGACCAAAGGTGAAGGTATTTGTGTGGGACCTTGGTCTGCAGGATGCCAGGTATTTTCTGACTATGAAGAATGGAAAGATTTCATGGACAAAGCGGAGAAACAAACTAATAATGGTCCCAAGTTTCTTTATTCTTTGGTTGAATTGGATTCAATCCCGGACCAGAAAATGTCTGAATTTACATCAGGAGCCCCGATTGCTTCTGCTGAATCCGGAAAAAAAGAGGAGGAAAAGTCAAAGGAAAAACCGGGACTTAAAACTTTCGGAAAGATCTCCTAATATTCAAATCCAGAGAAACTTTTATTCTTAGACCACATAAAATTTAAAAAGAATTCTAGTGGATAACAGAATAACTATCTCGGAACAGATAAATCAAGATTATAGGAAGTACGCTTTATACGTCATTCAAAGTCGGGGAATTCCTAATTTTTATGATGCTTTAACACCAGTACAAAGGCTAATTTTACAAAACTCTCCCAGCATCTTTAAAAAAACTGTGGGTGTGATAGGAGAAGTTTTCAGTACTGGGCTATATCACCACGGGGACGCCTCGCTATCACAAGCCATTTCTAAACTTGCTAGACCCTTTTCTTGTTCTGATCAAATTTTATTAGGTGACGGATTTTTCGGAACACCAGTAAATCCTGCACCATCAGCACCAAGATACACACAGGTCAAGATCTCTCAAAAATACAAGGAGATCATCGAGAAATACAAGGATCTGAATACACCTAACGAAGAAGGGGGATTTGATTGGATTCATGTGGATTATCCAGTTGGCATTTCCACACACATAGTGGGAATCGCAGTTGGGTATAAATCGAGCATCCTACCGAGAAAACCCGAAGATATAGTCAAATACTTAGAGGGGGATAGGAGTAAAAAATTAAAACCTTTTTTCAGAGGATTTAAAGGAAAAATTTCTAGAGTGGATTCTTTGAAGTGTGCTTGGATGATCGAGGGGGAAACTGAGGTTGACCTCGTAACAAGAACAGTAAAAATCAATTCCATTTCCCCGCTACAGAGGTACGAATCATTTTTCGCCCGCCTAAATTCTCTCCTGGAAAGATCCCTTCTGAATTATAAGATGGACAACTTCTCCACCGACGAGGTTAAGATCTCCGTCAAATTTAGATGCTCAGATTTAGAGTTCGGGGAGATAAGTGATAAAATCCTAAAAGAGACAAAACAGATAGTCACGGAAAATATCGTTTTTGTTAAAGATGGATCTGTTTTAGAATATGATGAATTGGAAGAATATCTAGATGATTTCTTGGTACACAGAGAAAACACTATTCTGAAAAGATTTCAGAAAGACCTGGGATATCTTGAATTCGATCTTGAATATCTAGAAGCCAAGTTGAAATTTCTTCTTTTCATGTCAGAAAAGAAAAGAACTGCAGAAGAAGTGGAAAAATTTCTTTCTGGATACAAAAAAGAGATCTCTAGAAAATTAGAAGCAATCTCTTTGACTAGACTTACTAAGGAGGAAATTAATCGCACCAAAGAGGAAATAATTCAATGTAAAGCTGCTATAAAAGACAAGAATGCACAAATTAAAAAACAAACTATCAGATTCAAAGAGATACAAAAGGAAAATTCTTCTAAGTCTAAAAGGGGAAAGAGAACAACCTCCCTTTTAGAAACTAGTCCAGCAGCAGAAGAATACCACAACGGAATTAGAATTTGGAATCCTGAAGAGGAAATACTTGAAGAAGAAAAACAAGAAGAACAAATAGAAAATGAGTAAAAAATCACAAACCTGGAATCTTAGAATTATTAATTCTGGAAACTTTATTTCTTTCTTAAAGAAATTAAAATTGGTAGACAAGAGTGTACCTCTTGAACTCGAAGGAGATCAACTTTTCGCTAAAGTTCGTACGCCTGATAAATCGGTTATAAAATTTGTTGGCGTGGATGTATCGGAAGTTCTCGAAGGTGATATTCCTCCGCAAAGACTAAAGATAGGGATTTTAGAAATCGGTAAACTTATCGATGTTTTCAAATATTTTGGTCCAGAGGAAGAAGTCACACTAATAATTGATTCACAGCCATATGATGGGGGATTTATCGCTACAAGTATAAAATTCTCTTCTCCTTCTTTGAACATCTTCATTAAGTGTGCAGACATTAGCCTGCTTGCTTATATTGATGACAACATCCAAAGGGGGATTCACTCCACTGAAGGATCTGGAATTAATTTTTCAATCACCCGTGAATCTTTCCAAAAGATTTCTTCTTTGACTGGGATAGAGTCAAATGCAGAAGAACTTTTAAATCTAGACGTTCACGAAACCGGGGTAACGGTAAGGGGAAATTCCTTCCATTTTCATATTATTAGGGGTTCAAAGGTTCAAGGTTTTACAGAACCTAAGGTTTTCACCATATACAAAAATCAGTTCTCTTATATCGATCAAGAGGCTTCTGAAATTCATTTTCACGAAAATAGGATCGTTGTTAAATCCACCGAATCAGATTCTATTATAGCAATCGGTCTTGTTGAAATTTAATATGGCAGAAGAAATAGATTACAGTTCATTATCGATCGAGGAACTAAATAAGAGACTCGCAGAGTTACAGAAAAAATCATCCGATTACTATAATCAGGAGCAAGGTATTAAATTAACACTAAACAGTATCTACGGAGCCCTCGGGAACCAATGGTTTGCCTGCTTTAATCCTGATGTTGCTGAGAGTGTAACTCTACAGGGACAGGACATCTGGAGGTTTGCTGAAAAAATCATCAATCGTTACTTTAATGATATGTGGCACCAAGACACAGAGCTTCATGAAAAGATGGGAGTTAGGAACGTCAGGAAGATAACCATGGACCTCATAATCTACGGGGATACTGATTCAAATTACATCAACCTCGGAGCCGTTATGGATTCCTGCGAGTTTGATTGTGAACCTTTTGAGTTCGTAAAAAAGCTTAACGACTTCAGGCTCAAAGAATATATCAAAAAGTGCTACGACATTTACTCCGCTAAATGGAGAACAGACAACTATCAAGATTTTGAATTGGAAAGTCTTTCATATTCAGGAATATTTTTAGGAAAGAAAAAATACGTTCTTGACATTGCCTGGCAAGATCCAAACAAGGATATGTTTCCCAAGCTTTCTAAAATAAAATCTACAGGTATAGAGTTGGCTCAAGGGGGCACTGCTCCTTTTGCAAGGGAAAAACTGACCTTCTTACTTAGACACATTTTTGATCGGGGTAAAAGTTTTGATATCAGGGAATTTGTAAAGATCATGAAAGAGATCAAAAATGAATTCAAAGTACAGAACCCTGACCAGGTGGCAGTGGGAACAGCAGTTAACAACATAGAAAAATTTATCATTAACGATACAACCAAATTTGAAGTTGCAAAGGGGTGTCCAATGCACGTTAGAGCTGCTGGATACCATAACTACCTTCTGAACAACTCAAAGTATAAAGCCAAATACAGTCTTATAAGATCTTCAGAGAAAATCAAATACTATTTTGTTAAAGTCAAGAACGAACAAGAGAATAACGTCTTTGGTTATCTGAACGGTTCTTATCCTTACGAAATAGCACCACCAATAGATTATGACGAACAATTTAATCGGGTGATTTTAGATCCAATTAACAGATTCGTGGAATCTATGGGTTACACACCACTTTCTCCAAACCTTCTCTTAGTAAGGTCTCTTTTCTAAATTTTCTCTGTATTTTTAAGATATATAGAAAAAAAATATAACATGCCACCAATGAGTTTTAAAGATTTCAGATCGGGCGAGGGTCAGCCGGAAATACAAAATATTGAAATGACCAAATCCTTGGGCAAAAGCCTAGACGAGCACTTCGTTTCACTTTTGACTTTTCAAGCACAACTTAAAATAATGCACTGGGGAACCGGATCATTTGCACAACACGAAGCTTATGGAAAAACTTATGCTTCTATTGATGCAGGTTTGGATGCCCTAGTAGAATCTTATCAAGGTTATCATGGTCTTATTGATTTTGGAAGCCCTTGTGAATTTATCAGCTTTCAAAATGTGGAAGTGAATTCGTGGCTTGGTTCTATGTTAGAGTGTCTAAACACAATGAGAGGGGAATTTCAAGAGTCAGATCTTCAGAACTTAACTGATGAGTTAATCTCTGGAGTTTCTAAATTGAATTACCTTTTAACCCTGAAGTAATTAAGAAACTTAATTCAAGGAATACAATATAAATTGTATGTCTCTGAATAAACGTTACTTCTCTTGGGATTCAATTTTTGAAAAGGCTTCCAGATCTGATTTTACAACATTTCAATCTTGGTTAGTTAAACCGGATGCTAAAATTTATGATGACGAAATGTCAGCTTATTATGCTGACATTTTTTTTGCGTGCCCAGAAGAACACAGAAAAATTATTTTTAAGCACACAACAGAAGGCCCGATATTTCTCGAGGACCTTTTCAAATTAATTGCCGTTGTTACTCACAAGGAAAATAAAGAACAGCATCTCCCTTTCATAAACCAATACAAAGAATTATTCAGAAAGAAGTGGGAGATAAACATTAAAATAAATTAATCTAAACAAAATGGAAAATTTCGAAAAACCTATAAAAGTTGATCTAAGTCAAACCCCGTGGATTAAGTGTGACGGGGGAAATATGGTATGGGAATCGGGAATGCTCTTCAAGAAACTATCCCCTCTTGTTAGCCCAACAGGGAAAGAAGAGCTTATCCCCGCGGAAGTGATAGTCTGTAAAACGTGTGGTAAAATCCCTAAATTTTTCTGGGAAAAAGCTAAGGAAATCCCGGAAGAACTTAAATCCACTTGCGAAAAACCTTCGATTATCTCCTAAAAACATTTTTTTATTTGAGATTTTTCTAATACCTTTGTGCTCTATGAAATATTTATCAATTGATCTCGAGACAACTGGGTTGGATCCTCAAAATCACGAGATCCTGACCTTTTCTGCAATTCTAGAGGACACTGAAAAGAAACTCCCGTTCGAAGATTGCCCCAAATTAAATGTTTATATTTTAAGGGGAGAAGTTTCGGGTAGCATTTTTGCACTAAGTATGAACTCAAAAATTCTCTCTTCGATTGTCAGATATTCTGGTTTGAAAACTGTCGAAGAAAGAGCAGGGCTAAGGAAATCCTTAAACGCTGTGTTTTTGGACAAGAGATCACTTCCCTATTATTTTTATGCCTGGTGTTTGAAACATCTTGAAGGTAAAGATGTTGCTGAAGAAATTTTAGATCCTGTTAATTGGGAAGACCCAATAAAACCCTTCAAAGAAGTTTCAGTACTAAAAACTCTGAATGGTATTGTTTGGGCCAACGGAGCCGGCAAAAACTTTGGAACATTTGACAAAAAATTTATAGATGCCTACCCCGAATTCGGTGACTTTGTCAGATTTAAACAAAGAGTATTGGATCCAAGTATTCTCTATGTCGATTGGAAAAATGACAGAAGCTGTCCGGATCTAACGACATGTAAAGAAAGAGCTGGATTAGATCCTTTTGTATCCCACGTCTCTCTCGAAGACGCATGGGACGTTGTTGAACTTCTTAGAAAATTTTACTGATATGGACAAAATCCTATACATCGTAAGAGGATTGCCTGGATCCGGTAAATCAACGTTTGCTAAAAAATTGGTGGGTTCAGATTTTCTTGTTTGTGAGGCAGACAAGTATTTTATAGATAAAGAAACCGGAGAATATAAATTCGATTCTTTCAAATTAAAAGCAGCGCACAAAGCTTGTCAGGACACAGTGGAAACATACATGAAAGACAGTCTGCTTAACGACCAGTTTTACCGACAGATAGCTGTCTCAAACACATTCACACAGGAATGGGAAATGAAGCCATATTTTGAATTGGCAGAGAAGTATGGCTACTCAGTTTTTTGCGTCGTTGTGGAAAACAGACACCAAGGACAAAACGTGCATGGTGTGCCTTCCGAGAAAATTCTACAAATGAAAGAAAGGTTCGAATTCAGCCTTTAATTTCAAGAAACTTCCCTCCCAGTCCACTTTAATCCCATAGCCTTTGAGGTTATGGAATTTTTACGGGATTTGATTTTTTATAATGTAGATTTTTCTTACTTTTGGGTGAGATAAAAGGAAAGATGGAAGACTTTGAAAAAATCCCAGGAATAACTTACGTGGTTCATTTCAAAAAATATCCACATGATGTGTACATAGGTAGGCCATCAAAATGGGCTAATCCTTTTACACACAAAGAATTGACCAAGACCAGGGCAGAATCTCAAGTGGCTTCAAGGCAAGAAGCAATCGAGAGGTTCGAGGAACATTTACATTCCTCCGGACTAATAAACGAGATCGAAGAATTAAGAGGCAAAGTTTTGGGATGCTGGTGTTGTAATAAGCCGTCAGACGGCTCAGAAAAGACTTTCCTTTGTCATGGTCAAGTCATAGTAAAATATCTTAATAACGGACTTAAAAACAAACAAAAACAGTTGATATTATGACATCATCTAACGTCATCGAGTATTCCATCTTTAAGGGAGAAGAAGAGGTGGGAAGACACCGGCAAAACATCATGTGTAAAACATGTAACGACGGTCTTGAAAAATTTCAGCCCGCCAAGGATTATACCATCCAAGCATGGGGATATGACTGCGAGGGAGAGATTTGGGAAGGCGACAAGAGAGAAAACCTAGAAGAATGGTTGGCCAAGCATCCTGCAGAATTCACTTTCAGAAGGTTCGAAGAAGGTGAAACAGTCAGGCTAACAAAGAAAAGGGGAATGGCCACAATTCTTGAATCCAGAAAGGGCAAATTTATGCCAGAGTATAAAGTCCATGTCATCGGAGGGGAAATTCTAGACGGCATACAACAAGGAGAAATTATACCATAACATGGACAAGGAAATTAGATTAAAACATTTGAATGAGGAATGGACAGAAATCTGTAAGCAGATGCAGATTCTTCAAAGAAGGAGAGTACAGATTTACAAAGAGGGCGAAGAGATCACTCCGGGGAAAACTGTTTTAAAAATTGAAAGGTCTCCGAGCATTTATTTTGACCTACAAAACCAAGATATTGACCAATTTAAAGAAGAAAGAATATGAGTAGATACGTAATAAATTTAGGGGAAAATAAAGAGTTTATTTATGGCTGGGATCATGCTCTTGGCTATTTTTATGAGCTCTGGGACAATAACATTTCAGACAAGGAAGAACTTTGTCTCATAACTGAAAGATGTTCCTTATTTGACCGAATGCCCAGTTATGAAATAATAGAGCAGATGGAAAAGTACGGTGCTAAGAGAGAACACATTGAGTCTGTTGCTTCAGACTTACCTTTATAAAAAGCATGAAGAATAAAATGTATTTAGTTAGGTATTGTGGAGGTAGTTATGAGGACTATTATAGTGCTGTTATATTTGCCACCTCAAAAAAATCAACCGCAACAAAATATGTTTCGAAATTTAACAGGATCTTAAAAAGGTGGAAAAAACACTACTCCCAGTTTGAGTGTGACGAAATGGGATTTAGGTGGATAAAAGAAGATCACATCAAACAACACTTTAATAGATGGAATAGCCTTCGAGACGTAACGAGGTGTTACTACGAGGAGGTAGAAGTTAGATGATTATGAAAATAAAAGCAATTTATATTAAGAACGTAAAATAAATAAACACATGGACATAAAAGATGAAATATTTAGTTTCGTATCAAAGCATGAAGGACAAGTTTCAAGAGATGTGAAGGGGAAAGATGGTGATATTGATGTCAGATTTACAACATTTGGCAATCTTGCTGGGCGTAGAGCACTTTATGATGTTATTAAAATGTTGGACGAGGATACGAAATTAAAAGTAGTTGAGATGATGCGCAATAAACGTGTTCTATAGCGTTTTACGATTTTTCTACTTCGAAAGAGAATTCTCTTGGCTCTTCTGGATTGAACGTGGATTGAGAGTATTCAAAATTTGACACTATCGATTCACAAAATTTATTTAAGATTTCTTCTTCTGTTATTTCTGGATGGGATTCTTCTAAAATTCCTCTTATATTAAGTTTATACTCGCAGAGCATTCCTAGATTATATAAGAATTGTGAGTATTCATAAGAATCATCTGAGGGAAGCGGAGGATTTTTGAAAATAGAGACTAGAAAATCCCAAAGAATATCTTCCCAGTCTCCTTCATCCACAGTAAAATATCCTGATTGGTCCCACTCTTGAAAAATAATATTATAAATAAGATCAGTTCTAGATCCACCTTTTATGTCTAATGTGAAAACTAATTCCCCACTGTCGTCATCTGTGAAAAAATCTACCTTGTATTCTGTCATTATTTCTTTATTAGATACCCAGAAAGAGTTGAAACCAGTTCCATGATGTCCTCTTTAATCTCTTGTGAGACCTCGATTCTAGTTTTAACTGTATGAAATTGTATAAATCCTATCAGTTGTCCGGAAATAGTTCTGATCGGTGCTGTAGAAATTTGTAAAATTCCTTCTTGGGTCACTCTTTCTCTTAAATAATCCAAAACCGGATCGTTAGCATCCACACTAAAAAAATCATGCTCGCTCAGATGTTTCATCAACGACGGATGTTCTGTTACAAAAACACTTTGATTGTGTTCTTTAACTTTTGAAACTCCTGAAGCAGTTGCCTCGAACGTCTGTGAGTATTTTTTCATAGGAACGCCATGAAAAAATTTTCCACCGTTGTGGAACTGAAAGATACCTATTCTATCTAGATTCCATTTCTTTCTGAATTCCTCTAGAAAGTTTTGGATCTCTATCATGTTGTCCACATCCTTCTCCGAAATTCTCTCATGATCTTCTTCGTCGGAAGCTTTTTTTCTAGTGTCTAAAAAATGTTTGAGCCAAACCGAACCCAGTGCTACAGCCAAAGAAAATAAACCAGTAATAATTATTTGTAAAAGCTCCATCTTTGTCTTAGTCCCTTTTTTAATTAAATTCCGAATCTTCCCATAACTTGAGAACCTTTGATTAGTTTGTCGTCCTTAAGGCTGGGTGGAATAGTTTTAAATTTGGAAATTAAAGTTGGCTCCTTTTTAAGCTTTTTGATAATAATCTCCTTATAAGATTCTGGGCTATAAACTTCTTCTTCCGTGATCGGCGCACCTTGCATTTTCATGATGTATTTCACTAGGAAATTCATTTTGTAAAGATAATCTTCGATAGTCATACAAGATCTTCTGAGGTCCGTATTTAAACGAGGAAACTCCGAGGATTTTGAGGGACCGGTAACCACTCTAATGGAACCATTATGTTGAATATTGTACTGAGGATATCCAGCTTTTGGACCGCTCATGCTCTCGTGTTTGAAAGCAATATTTCCTAGTCTGTCTTTGAAATATCTTTGTTCTTCTGGACCACTCTTTTCGATACCAATAGGATTTTCTGCAACCATTTCTGACCATCCCATCCCGTGCATATCTTTGTAAATTTCAGATTCCCTGATGGGCTGAAAACTTAGAACTGGACATTTTTTGGGTCTTCTAACCTCGGTGACACTTCTAAAATTTTTGTATGATTTCATATCTTTTGTAGTATTTGTCTCTATATATTCAAACACTTCGCGGACTCCCGAGATTTTTATAAATACTGTGAAATTTTTCTATTTATTGTCAGTATATGTGATGTCATCGCAACAGTTAAATCTTTGGTTGTTGTTCCTTATATTCCCTTTTTTTAACCCGATTCTTAGGAATCGGGTTTTTTGTTTGGAGAATCTTCTATATTTTTGCAACATGAAACACATAAATTTTCTGCACATTATAGAAAACCTTTCTGTACCCCGGTCAGTTTTGGATAGGTACGAAAAGCTGAAGGCCCTCAGAGAAAGGCCGGACTTCCACCCGGAAGAAAGTGCGTTTGAGCACATCAAAATAGTTACCGATCGGCTGATCCAGACAGGAGACCCAGATCTCATTGTTGCTGGTATGCTTCACGATCTTTTTAAATGCGATACAGCTCAAATTAATCCTAAAACCGGATATCCAACTTGTCCGGGACATGATGTTGCTGTAGCGAGCTTTATAAGACGTGACGAAGAGGTTCAGCAATGGATCTCGTCAATGGGAGCGGATGTTCAAATGGTGGGGAACCTTTGCAAGGACCACATGAGATTCCACCAATTTGGACAGATGAGAAGTGTAAAGCAAAAAGAGTTTATGAGTAGGTCACACTGGAAAAAGCTAGAAGTCCTGGGTGCGGCAGATAACATGCTAGAAGATTTTGATTTAGATAACATTGAAAAATCATGGAAATGGAAAAGAAAGTGAAGTATGATTTAAAAATATTAGAAAGGTACCACAAAGAAGGACTTTTAGAAAAAAATGAACATCCATCTTTACCGCTGATTATCTGGAATTATTCCAGGGAATGCCAATATGGGGGCAAGTGGGACGAGATCACACTTAACATGCGGGGAACGATCACCGATAGGGAGGGAAATTTAGTGGCTTCTGCTTTTCCAAAATTCTTCAACTATGAAGAGGTGGCAGATCAAGTGCCAACCACAGGGGACTATGTTTATGTTCAGGAAAAAATGGATGGCTCTCTGGGAATTCTTTTTTGGTACGACGGGGAATGGCATCTAGCTACCAAGGGTTCTTTCTCTTCTGAGCAAGCAAAAAAAGGAATGGAGATCCTTAAGAAGAAATATATTCTTGATGCCTTTTCTCACACTAACGTGACTTATCTATGCGAAATAATCTATCCTGATAACAGGATCGTAGTAAACTATGAAGGGGAAGAAAAAATCGTATTCATTGGTGCAACCGCAGGAGGAGAAGAACTACACTGGACCACTGCGGAGACGATTTTCAAGAGTTCTGGAATCAAACCAAAAGATATAGTTAAGACCGAGCAGCATTTTCAATTTGATAAATTCCTTTACAAAAGACTGAAAGAACTGAACACCGAAAACTCCGAAGGTTTTGTTCTGAGGTTTCAGCCTGGTAATTTCAGAATGAAAATTAAATTCGAGGAATACGTCAGATTGCATTCTTTATTAACCTCTTTTTCTAATCTTGACATCTGGAGATTTCTGATGAGTGGTAAAGATCCAGAAGAACTTCTGGTCAGAGTTCCCGACGAGTTTGATCTGTGGGTAAAAGAAAACTTAGCTTCACTAAGACAACACTACTCAGTGGTTGAGGACGAAGCCAAAAAAATCTTCGAAACGGTAACCAGAGAAAATCTCTCCAGAAAAGAAATAGCAGAGATTCTTAAAAGAACAGTAAGCAAAACTGAAATGTCTATTGTTTTCAGTATGTTGGACGGAAGAGATTATTCCGAAACAATCTGGAGATTAATTCGTCCAAAGTACCAAAAACCTTTTTGGCAAAGAAAAGATGTCTGACGCGTAACTTCTTGGAATTTCGAGATATAATATCTCGAATGCTTCCAAAAGAAACAGAACAAAAATTCAAAGAATTTCAAGAGTATTTCAGCCAAAAGAGGCTAACCTCTAATATCTCCAGAAAGTTTCTCGTTCCCTTTAAATCTCATATTGAAGAAAATCCCAGATCTTTTTTAAAGTTTTGGGATTTTGTTAAATCTCTTTGGTCTTTGAAAATGAAGGAGAAAATAGACAAGCTGAATAGTGTTAATGAAAAAAGTCCTTTTTTTAAAACACTCTTTTTTGTTGCTGATTGGGGGCATTCATATTTAGGTCCGGCTGAAATTCTTTTTCTCCTTGTAGTTAAAGAGAGCCGATCCGGGGGAAAAAGATTTCCTGACCTCGTCTTTGAAAACTCTAAGGACAGGATAGAAATCAAATCCTACGAAGGAAATTTTAGGCTGACCGAATCAACTTTCTTCTTTACTGATTTAGGAACAATAATTCAAGCACTGGTTCAGGGAGGATTCATGTTGAGTCTCACTGACATCAATAATAATGATCTCAGGAAGGGGATCAGACAATTCTGCGAAAGCTTTTTGTGCAAGAGAGGCTTTATAGAATTAAATTCTAGGATTTGGAAGTTGGAATCTAAAACGGATGACACTATGGTTTTTAAAATCAGCCCAGAAACCTCTAGGGAAATCATTCAATATTCTATCGTCAGAAACTCACTCAGAAACTGGTTGAGCAGAGGAACACTCAGCATAAAACTTGGAGAAATAATTGACCCAACTAGGGTTTCTAGAATCTCCAAAAAAGAATTACAGGAGTATGTCAAATGTTTATTGGGAATGGAAGACAAAGCTCCAATTCCTCTTGAACAATATTTCAGTCTTTGTGAAATAAGTTCTTTGATCTTATATGAAAAGAAAAATAAAAAAGAGAAATTTCAATTAGTGTTATTCGAGGATCTTAAAAATTTCTCTATAGATAGAATAGGTCAATCTAAGGTTTCTTATAAAAAGAAGATAAAATCTTAACCACCTAGTCTTTTCATGAAGGGCATTGCTTTTGAGATCTTGTCTTTAATCTCCTCCATTTCTTTTCTGATTGACATATCAAAAACCTCTGCTCCTTTTTCCACGTGATAAATCACCTTTTTGTTACCAAGATCTGTTTGGATCCTTTTTATATCTGGGTCATTTGCTTTTTCAATCAGACTCACGTAAGCCTTCTTAGCTAATTTAGGATCTGCTTGGATCATCCATTCCACCAAAGCAGCTTCAAAGGTGTAATTTCTGATTATTTTACCGTCCGGTTCTGTGAAAAGTATTTGTTGTGTCCACCACCTAAAAAAATCATTCAGGTAATCTTTTCCAAAATCCACACTATCTAAAATCACTCTATATGTTTCAGTGAATGCGGACTGACTTTGTTTTTTTGTGTAATTTTCCGGGATTCTTAAAATAGTACTGCTATCTGTCTCTTCTATACTTTTTTCTGAATTTGGTTCTTTTATTATGACCACCAGCCTCTTTATTTTAAGAGTTACTCCAAAGCTTTCTTGGAATTTTTTAAGTTCTTTTCCAATAAACCGGTAATTAGTGAAGTCGATGTACATTACATTTTCGTTTGCTATTTTATATGCGTAGGTATCTATAAAATAGCTGTTAAATGTTTTGTAAACATAAGTGGAGGTCATCCAATCGAGCATCTCCATGATTTCCCTTCCACTTTTAGGTGTGGCTTGGTTTGCTTCAAAAGCAAAATAATTCGGGAACGTTGAGATCCTTGATGAAGAGTCTTTAAATTTTTCCCAGGTACTGATTTTATTTTTCTTCCTTTTTTTCACATCTTTATATATCAAAAAGAGAAACTTATACTCCCTTTCTTGGTATAAATTATGTACATAAACAATTTATTATGAGCAACAAAAGCAAAGAAAAAAGACCTTCAACGAGTAAGGTAAAAAACACGAATCGAGTGGTTATTCCTGTAATCCAGATGACTCCTCGTGGACGCCGCATCAAGAAATTTGCTTCCATTCACGCAGCTGCGGGTCACACAGGAGTGAATTCCGGATCAATTTCACAAGTTGTGAGGGGAATTCGTCAAACTGCAGGAGGTTTCCGTTGGGCTACTGCCTAATTTGGACTATTTGATTGATTGATTGAACGAAAAGTCCCAGAGAAATCTGGGACTTTTTTGTGTGAAACTGTTTTTTTGTTGGTTGATAATTCTATAATTTTACTTCAACAAAACAAAAAGGATATGAAAAAGCTAATCGCAATCTTCGCACTGACTCTCCTAAACGGACAAGGATTTTCCCAAGCTTTTTACAAGGAATATGTCACAGAAAAAGCTTTGGCTATTGTAACCCCTGGAATGGCATATGTTGATTTTGTCTACGATTTCGACGAAAACGGAAATCCTATTTATAAGAAAGAAAAAGTTCCTTCTTTTAACTATGGAGTCATACCAGTCCTACTGGACTCTGTTACGTTTTATTCAGTCAGGGACTCTTTCTTAAGAGATGAAAATTTTGTTTTCGGCGAACGAATAATCGAAGGCTTTGATGACATTTATTGCTACGAGTGTGATTCCATGTTTAATCCATATAGGAACGAGTTCATCAGACATCGCTATTTTTTTGGAGAAGTTTCTGATGAATCGGCCGTAAAGAATGAAAAATTCGTTTATTACTTTGTCGGAAAAACCACTAATGGTGTTTATTATCTTCATGCCCTAAAGGGAATAAAAAGAGAATTCTAGTTTAGTATTTTCCTTCTCCGAAATCTATAGTTTGCATACCTTGTTGAGCGCCTAATGGTTTACCAGAAGAATATTGATGTTCAGTTTGAACGTGGTCCATCCACTTCTTGGCCGACTCTTTATTCGTAGTTCCTAAACTTTTCTTTAAGATCCCGGAAGTTTTGGGAAGTAAAGGATTTATTTTCAGAGAAGTCTCGGGCCATATGTTAGAACCATTTATAGATCATTCCCAGATAACTCTCCAGTAAATTCCATTTTTCTTTAATCTCGTCTTGTGTCCTGGACTCAGTGAGATAAACTATTGTGTTGTTGTCCCTTCTTGTTTCAAAACCAGGGATTTTAATATCAAATGATTGAATGTACCTGGAGGATGGACAAACACCCAAACACCCTTTCTTTTGGTGAGCCATCCCTCTTCCGATAAATTCGTCTTTGTTCCAAGGCAAATTAAAATTTTGGTATCTGTAAATCGATTGGTGCTCCGTTTCCGGATCTTGTAGAACTATACCTTTTCCTTTAATTCTTGATTCCTGATCTTTCAATTCATTCCAAGTTTGTGAATAAAAATCAGGTTCTGCTATGTGCCCTGTGCACGAGGGGGTTGTCGGAATCCCTGCTTGGTGTAGCCCCTTGACTACATTAATAAATTCAGGATCTAAAGTTTTGTAAAAATTTTCAGATCTAGGTAGGGTGTGAGAAATTCTGGGGATCCCGTTCCAGTACCATTTTGGTCCGTCTTTTTCTTGATACCAAGAAGCATGATGGAATCTAGAATGGGGAATAAAATCTGGGCTAAGGATTCTTGAATTCATAGAATTATATATCTGTTTATGGGAAATCGTTTTTTTATCTGAGTGGAATATTCTAAATTTGTTACATAAAAATAATCACCATGAAACTTCGCTCAATCTTCTTCTCAATTTTGGTTTCACTTACGACGAGTGGATTCTCTCAGGAACCTGTTAAAGAACTTGTCTGTGATTCTATAGATGTTAGTGCATATTTTCTTGGACTGATCAACGATTACAGAGAAGAAAAAGGCTTAAAAAGACTCATCCTTGATACTGGACTAAATAAGGCTTGTCACTATCAGGCACAACATATGGCTAAATGGGGGTGTGCCACCCACTCAGCCTGTAAAGGAGGATCGTTAGACGACCATAATGTCTTCACCGATGGTCGGATACGTATGTTTAAAGGTTACATTCATAAAGGTTTTGTCGAGTGTTGTTTAAATATTGGGGTAGGATTCAGTATAAAAACCCTTTCTGAATACCCCATCATTTATCCAGACTACAAAAAATTTAGAGAAGTTTTTGATAAAGGCGTTTTCGATTATAAACTGGCTGCTGCTTATGCTTTAGCTGGGTGGAAAAATTCTCCCCCCCATGATGAAGGTCTCTTAGATCCTGATGCAATCTACGGAGGAGTTTATATGTATGTGTATAAAAGTCCAGCAGACAATTCCTACAGAATCTCTGCAGTTTATCTGGGAAGCTTTTGATTATTTACCAAAAGAAGTGAAGCAATCAGTAGATCCTTTGAAGGGTAACAGTCCTCCGCTTCTTATTCTTCCTCCTCTTGGTTTTTTAATATCTGGAGGTTTTGGTTTAGACCAACTGATATTGAAGACCCAATCCCCTACTGATTTGTATTCTTGGAATTCAAATTTCGTTTCTTGTGGGATTTCGACTTTATAAGTTAGTGAAATAAACACACCAGAATACCTCCATTTTCCATATTCTTCTTCATAAGCCTCTGTTCTAGCTCCCTTCTTTCCGTATTTAGGATCGTTTCTTTGAGCTTCTCCCCATTCGGGACCCTGGTTTGGTTTTTTACCTGTTTCGTCATAAGAAACATTTACGTCCATTCCATTTTCTTTTAAAAGTGAAAGGGTTAGATCCTTCACTGCTTGGATTCTATCCTCTACGAGTCCCTCGTTTCCTTTCTTGCCCGTTTTAGAAGTGTATCCTGAAGGAACCTTAGAGGTTGAAGAAATGGCTTGGATTTTTATTGATGTGATTTCTGCTCCTTCTTTTTCTAAAGAATCTTTCAATTCTTTAAGAGAGCTTTTTAAAGAGGTCTTAAAATCCTCTGGAATGTCAGCTACTGAAGCTTTATCTTCAGGGAAAAAGGTCATAGCTTTTTCTCCTGATTCAGGAAAGGATAAAGTTGAAGTTTTTTCTAAAGACTCTAACGGTATAATAGATTCTCCTTCTTTGTATTTTTGTTTTATGTTTTTATTCATCCACTCAATTTTTAGAGCATCTGAAATGTCTTTATTTTTTTTCTCTGCTTTTTCTTGTATGCCTTCGAGGATTTTGATTTTGTCTTCTACCTCCATTACCGTGGCCTTGGCGATCCAATATTTTTTATTGTTTAAAATATCAATTTTAGACTCAATCCCATTCTTTTTCAGAGATTCGTACCAAATTTTGAAAACCTTTGCGTTTCCCGATTTGATGTCCTTTCCCTCGTATTTTGGGTTAGGTTTTTTATCTTCTGTTCCGGAAAATGGGATTATCCCTAAGTATTGAGGGTCTCCGGTAGACGAGGTTCTAGTCTTATATGATGAACCGGTAGAAGGATCCTTAGCACCTATTTGGACACCATTTTTTCTTAGTTCTCCAATTTTTTTCTCGATGGCTTCTGCAGCTTTCGTGATTAATCCAATGTCAAATTTTGTAAATTCGCTTGTTTCTGCGGCTTTGTCACAAGCTTTTAGCACTTTATCAACGTTTGCTTTGTCCTTCAGTTTACCTATAGAAATTTGATCTCTTTCAAAAGAAGCTGAAGTTTCTCCTGATAAATCCCCTAGCCAATACTTGAGTGATTCTATCATACTCTCTGTGCCGATCAAAGCTTGTCCTTTTTTTGGACCTTCGTTTTCAAACCACCCCATTACTTCTTCATATGCTTCTTGTGATTTGACCTCGTCTGAATCTGATTCTTTGATCTTGGCGACAAGATCTTTAATAGTTTCTGTGTCTTTTCCTTCTATTAAAGCACTATATGCCTCAAAAACAAACTCTCTGAAAGTGTATATTCTTTTCTTCATTTTTAATTAAGGTTCTATTTCTAATTCGTCGATATTAGGAACAGTGAATTCAATCTCCTCTGTCTCTTCTTCGTGTTCGTCACAATGAGATTTTAAAAAATTGTAAACCTCTTCCACGTCGTCTTTAGAAGTTGCAATGTGATCGACTGCCCAACCGTGACCATCGGAAAGCAAGTGATCCACCTTGTGATCGTCCATGTCCATGATTTCTTGACACATTCTGCAGATGTTTTTCACATTTGCGAAGAACATGTAGTTGTCATGTTCGCTGTGTCCCTCGCCTAATCCTACCAGGGTCTTAGCAAGATTTAATCTTCTGAATTTCTTTAGATCCGGTTTGCTTAGACCTTGTACTCCTGGCTCTTCTTTGTCCTTGTCTTTCTTCTTCAATTTAGAAAGCTCGCCTTCGATCTTGCTTTTAGACAGGGTTTGTTCTTGGTCCATGTGAAGTTGCTTCTTTAAGGCTCCTGGTTTTTTAATGGCTCCAGCGATCCATTTATCTGATTTTTTTTCAGAAAGAAAACTTTCAAATGATTTAATCTCCTTCATGTTTTGTTTTTTCTTATATATCTAATTTATAAACCCAACCTTTTGATGTAGGGAAGTGCTTTCTTAAATTCTTCGGATTCTATATTTTTCCATCCCGTTTTTTCTTCTGTCTCTTTCTTTTTACTTTCAGGAAGTAGAGAGTACAATTTCAAAAGAACTTCTGGAAAATTCAAAAGATACTCCTTCATGATTGTTGCAGGATCAAAAGTTTTGAAGTCAAAAGAGGCATTAATATCTTCATCATACCATTCCACATCCTCCCCCGGTTCTTCCCATCCTTTAGCTCCGGCTCTCATGTAAAGATATAGGCCTCCTTCCAGATCTGCAGATGATGTCAAATCCCAGTCACCTTCCCCTGTGTATTCCCAAGAGTCAAAAAAATATATGTTCTCTATTTCACCGTTTGGAAAAATCACCGGCCAATCTCCTTCGCCATAAAAATCTTCAGGAAACTGAAGTTTAAATTTTCCCAGCCAGTCCGAGATAACGGGATCCCTTTCAATTTCTGTGAGTTTTTTTCGATCCCACTCTTCGTGATCTTCAAAGATGACAAATTCTTTAATGTGCTTCATGATTCGAGTTCCTTTTTATATTGCTTAAATCTTCTGTCATAGAATCTGAGAAATTCCTCTAGAGATGCTCCCTCCAGTTCTTTCATTTCTGAAGAAATTGGTTGTCCGGATTCTTCTTGGTTAACATAGTTAACATAAACATTAAACCAAAGATCCGGAAGCTCGTTGAAGTTTTCAAGATCGAATTCGTTAGGAAGAGGAGTTAACGAGGAAAGGTATTTTGCAAAAGAACGAGGATCAAAAGATCCCATCCACCCAATCATTTCTTGAGTCATTGGATCTTTGTGCCATCTCAGTTCTGCTCTTTTAGCTTCCACTTCTATAGGATCTGTCAGATATATGGCCATAAGTAATCTTTGCCACTGCTCATCGTCAGAGAACACTTCAAATTCCCTTGTTATATCAGTTGTAAAGAGATCTAATTCCCCATCCCTGACAAACTGTAACACGTGGACCAATTCGTGCGCTAGAGTACTCTTATATTGGTTGTCTTCCCTTTCTCCTGGTTTTATCAGAACAACTATTTTTGCCTCTGTGGAAGAGAAGGAATCAAATTGGGCATCCGCTGAAAGATAGGGATCCTCTATAATTTCCAGATCTGGATTTTCAGAGATCAATTTTTCTTTTGTCTCCTCCCAGATCGGAAATCCTGCCAGAAGTTCTTCGCACGTTTCAACCAGACCTTTTTGTTCCAATTCAGAAGATTCAAATATTCTAAATGATTTTAAGTGTTTCATATTTTATTTCTTATCTCTAACTGCAATCACTGCTTTAATAAAGAAAAAAGCGGCCAGCATTTGTCTAGTTCTTCCGTCTGGATACATGACAACGCATCCGGCTTCTCCCATCTCCCATTCGTTTGTCCAAAATCCTGTTTCTGCGTGTTCCCTAAATCTGTTGGTTCCTAGTTCCCAATTCAGGGCCAGGATGTATCTCATTTCGTCGACAGAGGGAAGTCTCCAGCCCCCTTTGAGCCCGTCAATCTTCATATGAGCACTTGTCCAAGTGCTTTCCCCTAGAATTTCTCCTAAGACTTCTATTGATCCAATACTGTAGGTGCTTTTCACCCCTTATATATCGGAGATAAAATTTTTAAGAATTGCCTTCGTTTGACCACGGCTCTGAAAAAATTCCCTCTTTGATCATTTTATTCAGAAGTCTTTTATTCTCTATTCCGTGGATCTCAGAGGGTTTCCAAGATATAAATCCTCCAAATCTGACTCCTGTTTCGTTTTCAAATTGGACCCCTGGATCAACACTCGGAACACCGAATATCTCGACTGCTCCAAAATTTTGAAATTTTACACCTTTAGAAATCACTTTCACATCAGATATAAAAACATCACCGGAGTTGGCGAAAACTGTGCCCGGTGGTAGGTATTTTAGTCCACCCAGGTCCACATATCCCATGTTTCTAAATTCTACACCAGGAGGAATTTCAGAAGTGTAAAAATTAAAAAATTTGTCATGTGATATAATAATCCTATCGCCTATGATCGTGTGGTCATATCTGAGGTCACTGAGTTCTTGTAGAAAAAATTCTCTTGTCATATAAATAACTCTTTTTTAATCATCAGGCGCAGCAACCTCTTGTTCTCCATCCCTTCTATCCTTATCCCTTCGTTATGGTTCACCCAGCCTAAGCCCTTTAGGTAGATGTCTCCACCATTCTCAAAACGGACACCAGGAGAAATGCTCTTGAGATTACTCAAATGGACATTCCCACCATTCTCAAACTGGACACCAGGAGGAAGGGCCTCGAGGCTGTCCAAATCGACAATCCCGCCATTCTTAA